>Ga0306868_1000742_pt1 | contig 19267 bp, 20 predicted proteins | sample AntRauTorckE6832_FD_190411 | JGI IMG/M metagenome (GOLD analysis project Ga0306868, IMG submission 190411) | Saline lake microbial communities from Rauer Islands, Antarctica - Metagenome Torckler E6 #832 (v2) (version 2) | ecosystem: Environmental > Aquatic > Non-marine Saline and Alkaline >... | reverse complement strand
TTTAATTATATACTTTTTCTTTTAATATACTGTAAAGTAATGAGCACAGGGGAACACCTATTAACATACCCAATACACCAAAAGCACTGGCGCCAATGGTCACAGCTGTAAAAACCCAGATACTTGGTAAGCCAATTGATTTTCCGACAACTTTCGGGTATATGATATTGCCTTCAATTTGTTGTAAAACTAATAGGAAAATTATAAACCATAATGCTTTTATAGGACTTACCATTAAAATTAAGAACACACCTACACTGGTACCAATCAATGCACCAAATACTGGTATTATTGCTGTAAATCCAATAAGAGCCGATATCACGAGTGGGTATGGTAAATTAAGTATTAGCATACCTATAAAAGATAATGTACCAATAATTAAGGCTTCTAAAAATTGTCCCTGAATAAAACTCGAAAAAATTTCTTGAGATTTATGGGCTAGTCCAATCATTCGGTTAACTCTATTTTCAGAAACAAATCTAAACAATAAATCTTTCACTTGTCGCGTAAGTTTCTCTTTATTCAACAATAAATAAATAGAAAATACAAAACCAATGATGATATTAAAAATTACATTTATGATTGATGATGAAATATCAACAGTTGTTGAAAATATTGCTGAACTTCCTCTTCCAATAAAGGTTTGCAACCAATCAATTATATTATCCCAACTTATTTGGATATCTGGTAATTCGAAGGGAATATTTTTTATATAGTTCCCTTGCCAAGTATCGAATTTATTTGCCATTTCTGGTAACCGTTTCGAAACCATACCAATAGTATTCTTAAATTCAGGTACAACTAAAAACAATAGAAAAAACATAGTCATAATGATTAATGCTAAACTTATGACTAAAGAAATTACTCTTTCTGGAATATAAGATTTATCTTTAAATAATTTTTTAAGTTTTTCCTCTATTGGTCCCATAATCACATTTATTATGAAGGCTAATGAAAATCCCACAATAAATGGCATGATTAATTTCAACACCCATCCAATTATTTCTAATGATTTTTGTAAATTCATTACCACAGCAAACAATACAATTGCGTATGTTATTATAAATAAAATTTTCTTAAAATCCTCTTTTTTTAACTCCATAATATTTCTCCTACTTTAATTTGAAATTTCTATAGCTTCTTGAAAATCTTAAAGAATATCTGAAAAACATTTTACAATTTCCTTTGAAAATTGACTGCCAGAATTAACAATTAATTCTTCTACTGCCTCTTCATGTGTTAATTGATCTCTATAAGGTCGATTCGTTACCATGGCATCATATGCATCGGCTACAGCGATGATTTTCGAATGTAAAGGGATTTCATCATCTTTTAACCCATCAGGATAACCCATACCATCTAACCGCTCATGATGGTGTCTTATAGTGTTTTCAATTTTACTTAATCCTTCAATGTTTTTAATAACATCCGCTCCACTTATAGGATGTTCTTTAATTTTTTCAAATTCTCTTTTAGTCAATTTTTCTCTTTTGTTTAATAAATCAATATCTATAAAGGTTTTTCCAATATCATGTAACAACCCACTAAGATATAAAATATCAATCTCATAGTTTGATAAATTTAATCGAATTGCAATCTCTTTTGCATATTTGGCTACATTTTTTGAGTGTCCTTTAGTGTAAGAATCGTGGTATTCTAACATAGATGAAAGTGCTTCAACGATGCTGATCATTTGCTTCTCAATAATCTGTTCGTAATGAATGCCTTCATAATAACTTTCAATTATCTTTTGAAAAGCAAGCATTATACCTAAATCGTTTTCTGAAAACTTTTTATTAGAATCGGTTCTCATTTCAAAAAACATGCCCCCAATTAACTGGCCATCGTTATTTATTTTTAAAAAAAGCATTTCTTTAGATTTTTGAGCATTTTTAAAAAAATCACGTTTTTTATTGGATGACATTTTATTGCTTAAACTGATTTCTTCTGTGTTATAAATATTAGTCTTTGGGTATACTTCATCAACTAAATCAGCGGTGAGTTTAAAAGAATTAATGCCTTCTTTATCATATCCTTCTGTTTCAATAATCTTTAAAATTGAATGCTCATAAATATAGACAGAAGAATAGTCATAACCATTAATGATTAATTTGCCTATTTTATACATCTTAATAATAAAATCTTTTTCTGATAAGTTTCTGTACTTTTTTAGATTTTGTATTGATTGCAATAAAATTTTATATTTCATCAAATATTTTTCTGCCTCTACTTTTAGATGATCAACTTCTTGACTATAAGCTTCTAATTCATCGTATAAAGCATCTGTTTCTTCTTTATTTTTTCTTAATTTTTGGTTTTCTTCAATTAATTGATTGTTTAATTCATTTCGTTCATTTAGAAGAAATATAACAAAAGTACCAACCACTAATCCAAAAATTATCGGTATGATATAATTCTTTAGTGAAAAATCGAAAATTCCTAAAGTAATATACTTCTGCAAAATAGAAGCAATAACAAAAAAGATGACACTCATGAACAAATATTTGATTAATTGTTTCAATTTCATCGCAATCACAATACCTTTTCTATTCCTTAAGTAAAGCTTTTCACCATTTGATTCAAAGCTTTTTCAATTAATGTTTGAGGTGTTGCTAGGTTTAATCGAACAAAGCCATCGCCACCATCGCCAAAAACATAACCTTGGTTTAAAATTACTTTTGCATCTTCGATTAATTTATACTTTAATGCTTGATTCGTTAAATTGTAATCCGAAAAATCTAACCAAACTAAATATGTTCCTTCTGGTTGATTAACCTTTACTCTTGGTAAATGAGTAGAAAGAAATTTCTTTAAATAAGCATAATTATTTTGAATGTAATCCATTACTTCTTCTAGCCAGTCTTCACCATGTTCATAGGCGGCAATCGTCCCAACGAGTCCAAAAATATTTGGTCGAAGCAAATCATTTTTTTCTAAAATACTTACATAATCATTTTTCATTGTCTCATTGGAAATAATAATATTAGAGTTATCCAAACCAGCAATATTAAAAGTTTTACTCGGTGCAGTACAAATCATTGAATGATCCGCCATTTCCTTGTTTACTGATGCATAAGGTACTTGATCATAGCCATCATAAATTAAATCCCCATGTATTTCATCAGAAATAACTTTAACATTGTTTTCTTCACAAATCTGGCCAATTCTAAACAATTCTTCTTTTCGCCAAACCCGCCCTACAGGATTATGTGGATTACATATAATCAACAATTTAGCTGATTTTCGCTTTGCTTTTTTTTCTAAATCTTCGAAATCAATTACATAACCAGATTTTGTTTTAATCAATACATTGTTTAATACTTGTCGCCCATTATTTAAAATAGTCTTTTTGAATGGATAATAAACAGGTGGCTGAATAATAACCTCATCACCTGGTTTTGTAAAAGCTTGTATCCCTGCAGCAAGTGCCGTAACAACACCAGGGGTGTAAATAATATCACTTGCTTCAATGTCCCAAGATTGTCTTTTCTTGTACCAGTTTTGGATACTCTCATAATATTCATCTGGTATAGATGTATAACCAAATATACCATGTTCAGCTCTTTTGACTAAAGCATCAATAACTTTTGGTGGCGATTGAAAGTCCATATCCGCTACCCATAAAGGTAAAGCATCTTTTTCTTTAAAACGATCCCACTTAATCGAATTTGTTTCACTTCTGTCAATTATTTTATTAAAATCCATAGTATCCTCCAATAAATTTTTTCCTTACTTCTATGATACCCACCGAGAATAAAGTGCAATCATTTAATCAATATTTTAAAGTAAATATTACTATATGGCTTTTCATTCGCATCATATGTTTTCTGATAATATACATCTCCTATAATAATTTTGATATCAATTGCGTCAAAATTATATTCAATCGTTGCCTCTTCGAGTGTATTGATTTGATTGCCATCTTGTCTTTCATCAAATGATTCAATCATTTCTATCATATCTATTTCAGCTAATATTTCACCATCTTTTTCAAATGATAAAAGATCAGTACTAGAAATATAATTTATTGTTAAGTTATCGACAGTATATTCTTTACTTTGCTCTAAATTAAAATCCATTTCAAATAAGTAATCATAATTAGAAATGTTTAAAGCTAGGTTTCTATTCATGTAGTGATAACTTATAAAATCCCTTGGTGAAGGCGCATAATAGTAATGTTCAAAACCGAAAACATCTTTCGTATCATTTAATTCAAAATCTTCTGGTAGTATACTAATGTCTTCCAGTTCATGATAATTTGAAAAGTATCTTATAAAATCACTAATCTCTTCTTTAGCATCTGCTGGTAAATCACTACGACTAATGATCTTTCCGTCTTGAATCATTTCATTTTTTTCTAACACAGCTATAAATCTATTTTCTTGTAGATTTCTAGACAGGGTAAATGCACTTTGAGGACCATATAATGAAACAAGCATAAAAAAGACAGCTGCTATAACGATTACATTGGATCTGAATTTTTTAGAAAATTTAATATATAAAACACTAACTGTACCCCAAATACCAATGATTAAAACATAGTATCTTAAAGGTGTTACGCTATAATCAGCTATACGCTTACCAATAGCTACAAACAGCATCATCAAAGGCACTAATATAGCAATAGGAAAATAAGTATAAAAATACTCGAATATTCTATTTTCATCTTTTATTTTATTGATGAAGAATAATACAATAACACTTATTAATGCATACCACATAACCAAATGGCTTAATAGATTAATTGGGAATGTCTTAAGTAACACAATTCTAACAAAATATAAGTACAAAATCCCAGTATAAACTGTAATAAGCGGTATGATAATGTAATTAATCAACCCTTTTAAGACCTTTGGATACATGAATAATTCCATTTCTTCATCAGGTTTGGGTAATCTAGCGAAAAAATAAGTTACTGAAAACAATGTTGCAATGGAGATAAAAACATCTAAATACAAATCCTCATTAAGTGACAACTCAAAAAGTTGTTCAACAGTAAATAACATAGATGTAATTCCTAAAAATAACACCAATGAAAACAACATTGTAATAAAGAAACTACTCATTAACTCTAAGACATATATTGAATAATTCCCTTTTTTATAATGATGAATTAAAGTTAAAATAAATGTAAAACTTAAGAACAGTGAAGCAAACTGTATAGCAAATTGCTCATTAAAATTTTCTGGAATACTAAAATAAAAAAGCACACCAATAGCAATTGCAATCACATCTAATATAATTCTCCATTTAAAATGGATGTTTTTTTCATAAACAAGCTTTCCATAACTTGCTAACGGCACCATAATAATTAAAGCTAATATTGCTTTTTCCAATAGGTCAACTGTTTCTGAATTAAAAGAACTCTGATGATTCAAAGTAATGCCTATACCTGCAATTAATATTGATACAAAAGCGACTTCCGGAAATCTTTGAAAACTCATTTTTAAACTATTAATTGTTTTTTTAAATCGTTCAATGAATTTACTCATACATAACCCTTCTTTCTTTAATTGAAATAAGCCTAATAAATATTAGGCTTATGCGCTCTAGAGTGATAATATTTCTTCACGTCTTTGTTTCATTTCATTTTGTATTTCATCAACCCGTTTATCATATCGGGAATATTTACCAATAATTGAGTTAAATAGATAATGTGCAGTAAATATATTTAATCCTTCATGAATTGCATAAGCGCCACCTAGAATCAAACGGCCCATTCGTTTTTCATTTAGATTAAACTCTTTATACATTTCTTTTTTTACAGTAAGGTCACTAATATTCATCATATTGTAGTAAAATTTCATTCGCCGTTCATCGTATTTGTTATTAATCAGTTCACAAATATATTCTGAACCCTTTTCGTGGCTTAATTCTAATAAAGCTAATAATTCATACTTCACTTTTCTCATTTTTCCTTCAAAGGCTTTATAATCTATTTCATTCTTAACAGTAATGTCTTCTTCAGATAAATCTTCAACTTTTCCTATATATTTCTGATTATTTAATAGGAAATCTTCCCCTAGCAACATCATCAAGTAATTTAATATAGATTTTGGCTCAACATCCTTCACCACTAATAGTAAACCAATACCAATGATTGAAACCTGAGAATAATAACTATCGCTTTTCTTAAAGTTTTTTGCATAGTTAGTAATAATATCTTGTAAAACATCGTATCTAATTCTATTAACAACTAACATGGCAAATAAATTATATGTCTTATTCAATGTATAATTTGGAGATTTATCTAGATTTTGAATACCCGATTGATTAGCAAATAATGCTTCCTTATAAATTAATTTTGCTAACTTTGCTAATTTAAATTTTTCTGATAAGGATAAATTCTTAATACGTTCTAAATCAAATTTTTCTTTAATTTCAATTATTGCAGTATTATTTTCTGTCATATAAATCTTCCTTCCTTTTATCGATATTAACATCAATCATTAATATAACTAACCTTTTGTTAATCATATTTTATCATAATAATATTTATTTTAATACTAATGATTTAAAAAATAATATAATTTTAATATTTTTAAAAAAAAGTCCTCCACAAAGGGAGGGACTTCTTAATTTGCCGCTTTAACTTCTGTCCAAACTCTGTTAAATTCTTCGATAAAAGCACCTGGATCACGAAAAACCTCACTATTTTCTAATTCAGAAAGATCTGGATTAATAGCATCCATTTCAAGATATACTTGATCAATGGATTCTAAGGCTGTTTCATTGGCTGTGGAATACAATAAGTATTCAAAATTCTTTAAAGCTATGTCAGGACGTGACATATAATTTATAAACTCATGGGCTGCATCTAAGTTTTCTGAACCTTTTGGAATAGCTAAACAGTCATACCAAATATTCGTCCCTTCTTTTGGTAAAGCATATTCAATATGATCATACGCATCAATAATTTCCATGGCATCTCCAGAATACGTTACAAACATAGCTGCTTCACCTTGTTCAATCATACCTTTACCATCATCACCTGCATAAGCTAATACAATGGGTTTTTGTTCAATTAGCAAATCTCTTGCTTCATTTAGTTCTTCAATATTCTTTGTATTCATTGAGTAACCTAATTTTTTAAGGGCTACCATCATAGAGTCTCTTTGAGAATCATACATGAGTATTTGACCAGCATACTTTTCATCCCAAAGGATATCCCAACTGTCAACTACTTCATCAACCATATCTCTGTTGTACATTATACCAACGGTTCCCCATGTATAAGGGACTGAATAGTCATTGTTTGGGTCATACTTAGGATTTTTAAAATTCTCTCCAATATGTTCAAAATTCGGTATTTTTTCTAAATCAATTTTTTCTAATAAGTCTTCCTTGGCCATCTTTTCAATCATATAATCTGATGGAAAAATAACATCGTATTGTGTGCCACCACTTTTAATTTTTAAATACATATCTTCATTGGACGGATAAGTTTCATAATTAATTTCAATGCCCGTTTCTTCTGTAAAAGATTCAAGTACCGACGGTTCAATATAATCTCCCCAATTGAAAACATTAAGAACAACTTTCTCATCATTTGAACAACCACTTAATAATATTACCATTGAAAACATAAGAACAAATACTAATTTTTTATTCATTTTTCCACCTCCATAATTTCTACACTTTCTTTTTTTTGTCGTTTATTTATAAATATAATTAATAACATAATTGTTAAAAACATTAATGTTGATAAAGCATTAATCTTTGGATTAATGCCGCGTCTTGCCATTGAAAAGATTGTAATTGAAAGATTCGTCACCCCACTACCTGTAGTAAAGTAACTGATTACGAAATCATCGATACTCATAGTAAAAGCAATTAATGCACCCGTGATAATGCCTGGTTTAATTTCAGGTAAAATCACTCTGATAAATGCTACAGTTGGTTTAGCGCCTAAATCAATGGCTGCATCCCACATATCCTTTGGCATTTGTTTTAACTTTGGTAAGATTGATAAAATTACAAAAGGTATACTAAAGGTTATATGAGCGATTAACAATGTTATAAATCCAAAGCGTAAACCCGTTAAATTTTTTAAGAATACGAATAAACTCATCATCGCAACACCTGTTACAATATCAGGATTTAGTACAGGTAGATTATTAATATTTAACATGAGTTTCTTTCTAAAAGTACCCATATAGAATATGCCAAAGGCACTAATCACACCTGCTAAAGTAGATATGATTGTCGATGTAATGGCAATCGTCAAAGTATAATATAATGATTTCATAATCATTCGATCTTTAAATAAATCAACATACCACTGTGTGGTAAAGCCTGCCCAAACAGACGTTGATTTAGAATTGTTAAAAGAAAAGACCATTAATACAATGATTGGTGAGTATAAAAAAACTAAAATCAATGCCAGATAAACTTTCTTAACTGTTTTTTTTACCATATAATATGCTCACCTTCTTGCTGATCATACCTATTCATAATACCCATAGATACTAAAATAAATATAATTAATATAATTGAAACAGCAGAACCAAAGTGCCAATTGCCCATGCGAACAAATTGTTCTTCAATGATGTTACCAATAAGATTTACTTTGTTACCACCAAGTAAACTTGGAATAACAAAAGAACTCATAGCTGGCATAAAGACCATTGTAATGCCTGCTATTACTCCAGGAAAACTTAAAGGTAAAATCACCTTCATAAAGACTTTTCCATCGTCTGCACCTAAATCTCGCGCTGCATCTATTAATAAAGGATCAATTTTAATTAGTACTGTATAGATTGGTAAAATCATAAATGGTAGAAAATTATAAACCATCCCAATCATAATCGCCAACTCATTGTATAATAATTGAATATTTGGCAAATGTATACTGGTTAAAAATTTATTGATTAGACCATTATTGCCAAGAATTAAACGTAAGGCATATGTTCTTAATAAAAAGTTCATCCACATGGGTACAATTATTAAGAACAAAAAGAAATTCTGATTTCTTTTCGCCATTGATGATAAAATCAACGCCACTGGATAGCCAATAATTAAACACAAAATTGTAGATGCCATTGCTAAAACAATCGAGTCAAAAAAAACTTTAATAAAGATCGGTGATAAAAAACGTTTAAAATTCTCTAAACTTAAGATCAATTTTCCAGTATTTGGGTCTTTAATTGTTATACTGTAACCAATAATCATTAATAATGGGACAACAATAAAAATAATACTCCATAAAATATAAGGTCTTGAACTCCATTTTTTTAACATATTTCACCCACTTTCTTCATAATATGAAGATCGTCTGGTGTTAATTGCAAGCCAACCACATCATTCACTTGACTTTCTTTTGTTGTATGAACGGTAAAAATATATTTTTCAGCACTAACGACTATTTCATAATGAACACCTTTGAAAACAACTGCATCAACGATACCTTGAATAAACCCTCTCTCCGGATTAACGATTTTAAAGTCTTCTGGTCTGATGACAACATCTACCAACTCATTTTTATCAAAATTAGCATCGAGACATTTAAGCTTTTGATCAAAAACTTCAACAAGATAATCATTAATCATAATCCCATCGAATATATTGGATTCACCAATAAATCTAGCCACAAAGGCATTTGATGGTTCATTATAGATATCTTTTGGTTCACCTACTTGTTGAACAATGCCATCATTCATAACAATGATCTTATCTGACATGGTTAATGCCTCTTCTTGGTCATGGGTCACATAAATAAAAGTAATGCCTAATTTTTTTTGCATATTTTTTAATTCTACTTGCATTTCTTTTCTTAATTTTAAATCAAGGGCACCTAAGGGTTCATCTAATAATAGAACCTTTGGTTCATTCACTAAAGCTCTTGCAATGGCAATACGTTGCTGTTGCCCCCCAGACAATTGGGTAATTAACCGGTTTTCGAAACCACTCAAGTTAACTAAATCTAATATCTTTTTCACTTTTTTATTTATTTCATCTTTTTTTAATTTTTTAATTTTTAATCCAAAAGCGATGTTTTCAAAAACATTCATATGGGGAAACAGGGCATATTTTTGAAATACTGTGTTGATTTCTCTTTCATAAGGTGGCAACGTTGTAATATCTTTATCATTAAAAATTACTTCACCTGCATCTGGTTGAACAAAGCCACCGAGTATTTTTAAAATTGTTGTTTTACCACATCCTGAAGGACCTAATATCGTCAAAAACTCTTTTTCTTTAACCCAAACAGAGACGTGATCGACTACAGTGTTGTCATCATATGATTTTACAATATTTTTAGCGTGAATTAATTTTGACATTTGATCCCTCCTGTTATTCTTCTCAACCTAAAAATTATACTATTTTTCCCTAGGAATCGCAAGTATATTTATTACCTATCAAAATATTTATATGCTAAATTTTACGTTTGTCTTAATGACTATTATATCTTTACCATTTCTACGAATATATAATCATTTTTGCATTAAAAAAATCCAGATTAAATCTGGATTCTTAAAATTCAACGGTATCATCAATGTCTATTTTTTCTAAGATTTTATCATTACTAAACTCCAGTACGTATTTACACTTAAAAGCAATTGACGCGAGTTTATAAGGTTTCATCTTTTTAATTTTTTTAATAACGACTCTATTTTTGTCTAAATAAACCACATCAATGGGAAATTTCATGAAAAAAGTATGAATACCATTGGTTTCTAAAATATAGCAATCCAATGGACCAATTGATTTTTTAAACATTAGGCCTTTCAAATTTTGAAAGAATGATTTTAGTCGAATAATCTTTTGAAAATGATTACTTAAATCCATGCAAAACCTCACTTTACATACTTAGAAGTTTAATAACTGTCGGTCCTAATATGATTAAAAATATTAGTGGAAAAATAAAAAATAACAGTGGAAAAAGTAATTTAATTGGTGCTTTCATTGATTTTTCTCTTGCCCTTTGTTTTCTTTTTTCTCGAATAATTTTTGATTGTACTCTTAAAAGATTTGTAATAGATACCCCTAGTTCATTGGCTTGAATAATTGAGCCAATAAATGCAGACAAATCATCTACATCACATCGATCAATAATATTCTTTAACGCTTTCTTTCGATTAACCCCTAGATTGATCTCTTTCAGCATGATTTTGAATTCATCAGATAAATCTGAATCTGTGGTATTAGCAAAACGACTCACCGCACTATCAAAGGATAAACCAGCTTCTACAGATACTGTAATTAAATCAATTGTATCTGGAAGCTCTTTTTGAATTTCTCTTTTTCGAGTTGTAATTTTATTTGATAACGTCAAATAATTCAAAATATTAATAATGATTAATACACTAATGGCAATAGCAATTAAGTTGGGTACACCATATTCAGAATACATTATCACGAGTGCCACTATTGCAACCATTAGAAAAAAACTTACCATAAACTTCATAAACATCCATTTTTCTCTGCTTACCTTTGGATAAATACCAGCTTTATGTAGTTTTTTATCTAATTCATCAACATATCTTTTAGGGGTTATTGCAGCCAATTTGTTGCCAATTTTTTCTGAATTTACTTTAATTAATTTTTCATAAAAAGATTTTTTCTTGCGTTCGCTGACTTCATTATAATCTTGATTATCAGAAACCTCTTCTAATCGACTTTTAATTCTCAAATTTTTTGCCACAGTTTTTTGTAAAATTAGATAGAACAACAGTGAGAATAAAAGAAAACTACCCAATACTATTATAATAATCATAGGACCTCCTTTCGATCTATATTTCAATATCAACAATTTTATTAATAAAAAATGCGCCAATAAGTTCACTGATTACTGCATAGATGAGTATGCCCCTACCAATTGTTGTTGTAAATAAAACACTTATATAATCACCACTAATTATCGATAAAATACCAATAAGAGCCACAGGTAATAAACCCAAGACTAATCCTGAGATTCTTCCCTGAGCAGTAAGGGTTCTAATTTCCCCTTGAATTTCTATGCGTTCACGAATGGTTTTTGAAATATTTGAAAGAATTTCCGCTAAATTACCACCAGTTTCTTGTTGAATTTTTATAGCAGTAATCATTAAACCTAAGTCATCACTATCAATACGATCATGTAGATTATCTAATGCTTTGCCTGAGTCAACACCTAAAGACATCTCTTTTAATAAAATTTTAAATTCTTTACCAATGGGTTCAGGCATATCCTTTGCAACTGTATTAATTGATTGTAAATAAGAATAACCTGCTCTAAGAGAGTTCGATAATAGATTAATGGCATCTCCCAATTGACTTTGAAATTTTTTTAATCGTTTTTTCTTTGCTCTTTTTAAAAGTAAAATTGGAAATAACCAAACCATTAATGGTAAAGCCAATAATAAATACATACTAATAGATAAGTAAAAGCCTATTAACAGTACAGCAAACATAAATATAATTCGAATGATATTGAATTCTTCGACGGTTAAGGAAGAATCTGCATTCATCAATAAAATTTCAGTTTTACTTTTCTTATTATTAAATTTTCTTTCACGATTCTTTTTTTTCAAATAGTTCGTTATAAATGATTTTTTACTATCATCCTTTGATTCCTCACTTCTAATACCTTCATCTACAAATTTTTTGTAACGGTCTGTTTTTGTTTTTCTACTAATAAAAAGCATCCCAATACCTATGACTATTAGTAGCGTTAGAATAAATACAGCTATTGTAATTAATAACATAGTATCACCTTTTCTAATTAAAAATAGATATAGGAACATCTAATCCTTTTTCTCTAAGCTTAAGGATTGCCCGTGGCATAATATCACTGTATACAAAATCACCTTTCACGGTACCATCACTTGCTAAACCTTTGATCTTAAATCTATAAATATCTTGTAAAACAATTACATCATTTTCCATACCATGTACTTCTGTAATATTTGTAATTTTACGCGTACCATCTTGCATACGTGATTGATGGATAATGACATCAATGGCAGAAGCCACTTGGTTTCTTATAGCATTTACTGGTAAATTCATACCCGACATCAAAACCATTGTTTCTAATCGAGATAACATATCTCTTGGTGTGTTGGCATGACCTGTTGTTAAAGAACCATCATGTCCAGTATTCATTGCTTGTAACATATCTAAAGCTTCACCACTTCTAACCTCACCTACAATAATACGATCGGGTCGCATCCGCAGAGAGTTTTTTACGAGGTCACGAATAGTGACTTCACCTTTACCTTCTACATTTGCTGGTCTTGTTTCAAGACGAACAACATGATCTTGAGACAATTTTAGTTCAGCAGCATCTTCTATGGTAACAATTCTATCGCCATCAGGTATGAAAGATGATAGTACATTAAGTGTTGTTGTTTTACCACTACCAGTACCACCGGAAACAATCACATTTAATTTTCCTTCTATACAATAACGGATAAATTCTGCCATTTGCTTTGTTAGTGTGCCAAACTCAATTAAATCATCTACCGTATAAGGATCTTCAGAAAATTTTCGTATAGTTATAGTTGGCCCATCTAAAGCTAAGGGTGGAATAATAGCATTCACACGTGAACCATCTGGTAAACGGGCATCAACCATAGGTGAAGACTCATCTATTCTTCTACCAATTGTCGAAACAATCTTCTTAATTACATGGTAAATATGATCGTCGTTTTTAAATTTTGCGTTGGTTAGAATTAATTTACCATCCCGTTCAATATACACTTGTTCAGGTCGATTCACCATTACCTCAGTAATACTCGGATCATTTAGTAGTGAAGTGATTGGTCCAAAACCTACGATTTCATCAATCAACTCAGTAATCATTCGATTGCGTTGAATAGTTGTCATATTTAGTGATTCTTGTTCTACTGCTTCATATATTGTTTGTTCAATTTTATCTTTATTCTTTTCATAGTTTTTATTAAAATCGGTAAAGTCAATATCAATGTTTTCTATAACATTATTTTGAATTTTAAATTTTAATTCATTATATGGATTACTATCATTATATATTTCTTCTTTAACTACACTACTCTGACTATTTTTCTTTTTCCCTTTTAATCGATTATTTAATGACATTTAATCACCTTCTATACACATATTGCTACTAATTCCATAATTGCCTTTTCAAATTTACTTCTTCTAAAACTTTTAATTTTTCCTACTGGCATCCCAATATTTATAGAATTATTAATTGTTTTTCGATCCTCTGGTACTCTAAAATAAACTTCATAATTTAAGTATTTCTTCAATTTTGCAATTGAAATACTATTTTTCCGATTATATTGGTTAACGATAAGTTTCAATTTATCTTCTCTAAAATCTAAGGACCGCATCACATCAATTCCAATTTTTGTATTTTTGATACTCATTAGATCCATTAGTGTTATTAAAAATATTTGATCGGATAGATCTAGAAATGTTAGTGTTGAATTGTTATAATTTGTACCAAGATCTATAATAATATAGTCATATTCTTTTCTTACAACATTAATAATATCTTCTATATTTGTTTTCGTAATTTTTTCTGCATCTTCTGGTCTTTTAGGTGCTAAAATAGTATCAATATTGTAATTTGTACTGGTGATATATTCCTTCATGATTGCGAAAGATTCAAAAGCCAAATCCTCAACAATATTCTCAATCGTCTTTATTGGCTTTTTATCAACTAAAACACCAATATCGCCAAACAAAAAATCTCCATCAATTAGCAATACCTTATTATCTTTTTCCTTTGATAACTTGAGGGCAAAATTGAAAGCAATAACTGATTTTCCAGCACCTCCTTTTGTCGAAAAAATTGAAATGATTTCCGCCTTTTTCGTATCTTTATTAATAATAGATACTTTAGATTTTCGTTCTAAGTCCTTTTCTACTGTTTTTAATACAGTATTCACTAAATCTTCAGTACTGAAGGGTTTGAAAATATATTCCTTTGCTCCTGATAACATTGCCCTTTTTAAATAGTCCGAATCATTCTGCACTGACATGATGATTACCACTACATTTGGATAATTCTTACTGATTTCTTCTGTAGCTTTTAGACCATCCATTACTGGCATATTAACATCCATTAATACGACATCTGGATCTAATTGATCAGTTTTTCGAATGGCATCAACGCCATCAACAGCTTCTCCTATGACTTCAAAATTATCAACCATATTTATGATTTTGCTAATGGATTCTCTTGTCATGTCGTTATCGTCTACTACTAGGATTTTAAATTTTTTATCCATTATACACCTCTATTCTGATAACTTAGGAATTTTTAAAACAGAACCCGCAATAATCAAATTACTATTACCAATACCATTGGCTTCTTTTATGAATACATATAATTCTTCATCACCATAAATTTTTGCAGCAATACCTCTTAATGTATCACCATATCTTACTGTATATTCAATGAAATCTTCAGGTGGTGCAAAATAATCGCCAGATGAAGCACCTGAGGAATTTTCGCTAAAATATAGCCACTCTTTATAAAAATCTTTATCTGTTAATATTTCTCTCCAAACTTCACCGTTTGTTTTAACAATACCTGTGTCGTCTATTGATCTTAAAGCTAATTTAAATTGTCCGATATTTTCTATTAAAAATATTTTTTCAATATCTCTTGGTTCAAGTTCTAAAGTTATTGAATATTGAGTTTTTTCGCCTTCCTCATTTTCATAGTCTCGCGTCATTTTTTGTTCAATTGCAAGTACCTTCACCCTTTGTAGCATTAATTTTGCAATATTTTCCCGGATAATAATGTTATTGGCTGTTTTCTCAGGTAAAAAAGCAAAAATATCAACATAGTCTGAGGGTCTAATTAAGTCGGCTACAGCTTTGTACTGGCTAACAGAAATACTTACAGCTCTTTTGCCTTTTGCAATGGATGTAATTAACTTAGAACTATCGGAATCAATTAATCGTTCTTTTATAAAACCTTCACCTTTTTTAATATCAGCGCTTGCATATTGGCCGATAATATCTTTTTTATCTGTTAGATAAATAGACGTATCAAAAGTCGACACCACTTGGGTTTCTTGAATCATTTCTTCAGTAATTAAACTGTTTTCTTCTATATTATTATTAGCTACATAATGAGTTTTATACTCAATTATTTCTTCTGAATTAGCACTACTGTTATTTTCTAAATATAAATATATATTATAGGAAACAACACCTGCAATAATTAATGCAACAATCAATAATAGTAAACCTAAATTCCTCATTATTTCACCTCTTATTCAACTAATTTTGCTGCATACGCACCATAATCTTCTTGTGTTGTGCCAATTTCTCCTGGAAGAATGCTTCTCACAAATCTACCAGTAAGTGACGTTTGACCACCCTGCTTCCCAATATCTTCTACAAAAAATACAGAAAAACCTACCACTTCAACTACGTTCTTGCCATTAACCTGAAATGAATCTACAATAGGTACAACCCACAGTCGAATAGAATCCTCTGGCATAGAATCAATTCCATAATCTGTATATTCAGTGTCATCATCTGCAATCATTTTTTTAATTGGATTCAACATAGCAGCCATATTACCAGGTTCTGTATCAAGCAAATCACCAACGGCAACAGGACCATCATATCCAAACTCTACATTATCTAATAAATTTGATAGACCACTACCGCCTAGTGCTAAAGCACCAAAGTTTCCTGAACCGTAATCTTCAGAAGTAGAATCGCCAGTTTTTAGTGTAATCAAATCACCATATTCAAAACTTCCATCTTCAACTCCAAAGGGTTTAATACCTCCTGAAGATTTTGTCATCGGATTAATTGTAGCTTTTGCTGCCGCACCAATGCCAGTTGTATTTTTACCTAATACTCTCATGAATCTGTTATCCACAGTTGTACTCGCTTCTAAACGAATAGAATGATTACTGTCAGAAAATGTTATCGTAACCATATTGGGATCAATACCATTTTTTTGTAAATACTCATGAGCTGTATCCGTTGCAGCCGATGTACTTTCAAGTAGATCCTGAGCAGCAGCTAAAGTTGCAGCATCAATAGCATTGGTTAACTGTAAATCCTTTAAAACTGCATAACCAAAATCTACTGCTAAACCAACAAACCCTATTATTACAGTAATAACAAGGGCAAATAGTATTATTGTACTTCCTTTCTCATTTCTAATATTCATATCCTCACCTACTCTATTCTCATAATAGTTTTCCCGCTAATCGGTATTGAATTTCCAAGAATATTTGAGACAATGGGTGTTAAAATTTCTACACTATAATCTATCTCAATCGTTAACTCTTCACCATTTCTAGTGATACTACTACTAATTGAACCGTTATCCAATGTTGCTGTGCTAGAATCTATAGCGCTTTGAATTTTTACATCATCATCAGATACAGCACCAATTCTAGCAGCGGATCTCGCCGCATTATCTAAAACAAAATTTGCAGAAATCACACGAGATAAGTCCACCATACCTAAAAGCAATAAAAGAAATATAGGTATAATTAAAGCAAATTCAACCATGGCTTGTCCTTTTTTATTTCTAATTGGATTCATGTTTCACCTCTTTAATTGTAAAAATAAGTAAAAAAGGCCTGAAAGGCCCTTAATTTATTTCTTTAATTCAGTACTAATTTTGGTAAATAAAGCTGAAATATCTGTACCCATTAATGTAAGAGTAGCTATTACTGCAAGAGCTATGAATACGAGAATCAATGCATATTCCACCATACCCTGACCTTCTTCATTACCTAAGTGAGTGCCTAAAAACGCTTTAAAATAATTAAACATAATTCCTCCTCTCCTTGATTAAATTATCTTATATATTTATTTGACTTTCTGTACTAACTTAATAATAAACCTAAAAAGGTATCTTTCGTAAAGGTATTGGTCATAAATTGATAGGACTTTAGTCATAGATCGAATTATTTTTATTAAAAAATCAAGGAATTTCTAATCATCCCTTGATTTTAAAGAACTTTATGTTATTTTATAGTGCCAATATTGCATCTTTAATATTTGTGTATAGATCTAGTAAGGCTTCACCAAAGTTGGTGACTGATAGAATGACAACTAGTACAACTAAACTAATAATTAATGCATACTCAACCATACTCTGCCCCTGATGCGCTTGTTTAATAAGATTAATAATATAAAATAGTCTTTTTTTCATAATAATTGTATACTAAAAATACCAATTTAGTATACAGCCTCCTTTCATTATTAGAAACTATTGCTCCACTAAATACTTTTCAATATGGTTTTCAATTGCATATAATGCTGCTTTTACACGATTACTAACATTTAATTTGCTGTAAATACTCGTCACATAATTTTTAACGGTTTTTTCAGCAATAAATAATTCCTGTCCAATCTCATTATTTGTATAGCCATTTGATAAATAATATAATACCTCTATTTCACGATTCGTTAATTCATGAAACTTATTCTTCTCCACTTGATGTTCTTTCTTATAAATATCTACTAATAAATTCACAAGTCTTTTATCAATATAGGTTTCGCCATCTAAAATATTTTCAATAATTTCATTAATCTTGCTTGGATTAGAATCTTTTAAAATATAACCATCCGCTCCTAAATTTAAGGCTTTTTCTAGTGACTGTGGATCATCATTTATGGTTAATAAAATAACTTTGACATCTGAGTTACTCGCTTTTATCTCTTCTAATACCTGTAAACCGCTTTTAATTGGCATATTTAAATCTAATATTAAAATATCAGGTTTAAGAATTTTTACCAATTCTAGGGTTTCATTGCCATTAGAGGCTTCACCAACAATTTTTACATCTTCATAGAAATTAAGTAGCTTTTTAATACCTTCTCTTATTAATTTATGATCATCTGCAATGATGATTCTAATCAACTTTAATCTCATCAAGCATCACATCCTTACTAATAGGTATCTTTGCATAAATTTTAGTGCCTTTAGATTTTTCTGATTCAATAGTTATTTCCCCTAATATCTCTTCTACTCGATTGATTAAACCAATCAGACCATAATTCATTCCTTCTTCTTTTATTTGTGAAATAGTTTTATCAACGTCAAATCCATTACCATTGTCTTCTGCTTTTATTGTCATAAACACGGTTCCAAAAGAAATCTGGATATTAACTTCTGTTGCCTTTGAATGCTTTTTAATATTGTTTAATATTTCTTGAATCATTCGAAAAACCGTCAATTCAATAAACTGATCTAATTCTTCTTTTATTTTACCAGTTTTCTCAAAGTTTTTAACCATTTTCTTAATTGTAGGAATCAATCCTATATCATCTATTGACATAGGTCTTAATTCATAAATGATGCCTCTGATTT
>Ga0306868_1000741_pt1 | contig 19279 bp, 24 predicted proteins | sample AntRauTorckE6832_FD_190411 | JGI IMG/M metagenome (GOLD analysis project Ga0306868, IMG submission 190411) | Saline lake microbial communities from Rauer Islands, Antarctica - Metagenome Torckler E6 #832 (v2) (version 2) | ecosystem: Environmental > Aquatic > Non-marine Saline and Alkaline >... | reverse complement strand
CGATGGCAGATGCCAGAGACGAAGGTTTATTAAGACTTGAAGGTAAAGAATATATAATGCAGGATGGAGATGTCTGTCACTTTAGGTTTAATGTCTGATCTTATCAGTAGTTTAATTTGTTACAATCTCCGCTAACATTTTTTTGATAAATTAAATGCTGATTTTTCTAATGCAGCAGTGTAGTTTTGGTTTATTTTGAAAAATCTTTTCGCATTTAATTTTCAAAAAAATTACTTCGATTGAATTCACAAATTAAACCACTGATAATCTCTTTGATAAAAGGATTCAAAAGCTAAATTTTCTAATGACTACAGTGTAGTTTAGGTATATGAAGAAAATTTCTAACGCTTTTTCATTCCTAAAAATCTACTCCTTAAGATGTCGGGAAAGATAAGAGGCAATAGCTATGCTAAAAAAATTTGATAAGAAAATATTTTTTGCATTGTATAATTATACACTCAGTCACCAACGGCTTTCAAAATTGGCTGTTTTGATCACAAAATATTCTTCTAAAATTTTTTCAACAATCTATATCTCAACAGTAATTTATTTAATTTACAATAGTGATCCTAGAGTCAAAACATTTATTCTGATTCCGGCAGCTGTTTACCTAATGACTAAATTAATACCTTATTTATATAACCGCAGGCGGCCCTTTGCGGAGTTCAGCTTAAAAAGTCTGATTAAACAGAGAGAGGATCACTCTTTTCCCAGTACCCATACAGCCAGTTCGCTGATTATTTCTCTGGTCCTTTTAAATATAAGTCTGGAGCTGGGATTTATTCTGATTTTTTTGGCAGTTTTAACTGCTCTCTCAAGAATAATGGTTGGAGTACATTACCCAACTGATATTATAGGGGCCTGGCTGCTGGCTTTAGCAACTCATTTTTTAGCATTGATTTTTTTGATATAACTTTTTAAATAAATTTTGATAGTAGCTGAGATCTTTATGGCTGAGCTGAAAATATCGGTAAGTACAATTTGGAAATAATTGGTCCAGCAAACGGCAGCTGCATTTTGCAGATTTAATTTGCATTTTAACTTAAGAACTGTTATAATTTAGATTGGTTAAAAACCCACGCTCTGCTAGCAGCAGGGCCATTAGTCCGTGTGGAGGAGGTGAATGTAAATGGAAGCAAGACAAAGAGATTACGAAACAACTTTTGTACTTAAGCCAGATCTTGAAGACGAAGAAAAACAAACTATACTTCAGCGTGTAAAGGATGCAATTTCTCAGCATGAAGGAGAAGTAACCGAGGTTGATGCTTGGGGTAAGAAGCAGTTAGCATATGAGATTCAAGATTATCGTTCTGGTGATTATACAATCTTAGAATTTAGTGCTAAAACTACTGTAGTTAAGGAATTAGAAAGAATCTTTAAGATTATGGATGGTGTAATTCGTTATTTAGTAGTTAGAAATGATGCATAATATAAATTTAGGTGGTGAATACTCTTGTTAAATAAAATTGTTTTAATCGGCCGCCTGACACGAGATCCTGAACTTCGCTATACCAGTAATGGTACTCCAGTCTGTAATTTTACACTGGCAGTAGAAAGAAATTATACTAACCGTGATGGAGATAGAGATGTTGATTTTATCAAAATTGTAACCTGGCGGGGTTTGGCGGAAAATTGTGCCCGTCATCTCGGAAAAGGTAGAATGGTAGGAGTAGATGGATCCTTACAGATTCGTAAAAGCGAAAATAACAACAAAACTTATATAAATCCTGAGGTTAACGCCGATAATGTACAATTTTTGGACTTCGGCAATAATAGTAATCGAAGTAATAATAATCAGGGTCAGTCTCAGAATAATCGGAGTAATCAGCAGCAGAATCAGAACAAACAGACTCAGCAGAATAATAAACAGCAGAGTCAGGATGATTTTGATGCTCAATTCGATGATAATTTTGATGCTGATGATTTTGATGTCCCATTTTAAAAAGGAGGTAAATTTGAATGCCTAGAGGTAGAAATAAATCATGTCATTTTTGTGCAAATGAAGATAAAAAAATTGATTATAAAGACTTAAGAACTTTAAATAGATATCTTACAGATCGTGGAAAGATTATGCCGCGTCGTGTAACAGGTAACTGTTCCAAACACCAAAAATTAATCACCAAGGCAGTAAAAAGAGCTCGCTCAGTTGCTTTACTGCCATATGTAAAAGAATAAGTATTTAATTAAGGAGGCAAAATCTATGATTGCGCCTCCTTTCTTTGATAATAACTGATAATTTCGCCGGTAGATGAGGTGATAAATTAGATGGATATTAGAATATATAAAGATAGTATTAGAACTCTGGCCTACATAATTTTACTAACTGCAGTTAATTATTTCATCCCATTTTTATCAATGGCAGTTATGATATTCTGGCCGGTACCAATAGTATATCTTGTTCAGAAAAAAGAAAGAAATAATGTGATTGGAGTCATTGTAATTGCTGCTTTAATCAATGGGCTTTTATTTGGAACCTTAATGGGTTTGATGACTGTAATTGGTTTTGGTCTGGTAGGCTTTGTAATCGGTAATGTGATCAAAGAAGGTCTATCACCTTTAAAAACATTAATTACTGCTGTGATCACAGTAGTGATCTCTCAGGCTTTAATTTTTTATGTTTCATCTGGAATGCTAAATTTAAATTATCAAACTTTGCTGCAGCAGGCAGTAGAAAGTTTAAGCAGCGAATTTGATCAGCAGAGTGTGGAACAATTAATTACCGCACAGATGAGCTTGATTAGAATGATTTTCCCTGCTTTATTAGCTATTTCAGCCAGTATAACTGGAATTTTAAATTATTATGTCTCAGCCTGGTATTTAAGAAGAAGAGGCTTAAATATAGAATTATATAAAGCAGTCAGCAGCTGGTATTTTCCCCGCTGGACAGTTTCAGTATTAATTGTTATTTCTCTTTTATTAACTTCAAATTCAATCTTTTTAAATATAAATATTTTTATGTTCTTCCTTGCATTTTTGCAGGGCTTTGCAGTTTTAATGTATTATTTATCTACAAAAAACAGTTCTTTTTTACTTAAATCTTTTATGATTTTTTTGATTTTTATTTTTCCACCGGTTCCGATTATCCTTATTTTACTAGGACTATTGGATCTGTGGTTTAATTTTAGAAAGCAGACTAATCAAGCCGGTTAAAATGACTAAGGAGGTAGAAGATTATGAAAGTAGTATTAACAGAAGATGTTAAAAAGTTAGGTTCTAAAGGTGATGTTGTAGATGCAGCAGATGGCTATGCCCGCAATTATTTAATGCCCCGCGGTCTGGCAGTAGAAGCAACACAGCAGAAAATCAAAGAGCTTGAAGAAAAAGAAGCGAAGAAAAACCGTTTAGAATCAGAAAAAAGAGATGATGCTAAAAAACTTAAGTCTAAACTAGAATCAGAAAAATTTGAGATCAAGGTTAAGGCAGGAGATAATGGCAGATTATTTGGTTCAGTTAATACCAAAGATATTGCAGAAGCAGCAGCAGCTAAGGGCTATGATATTGACAAGCGCAAGCTTGACCTTGATGATTCCATTAAGTCTTTAGGAATGCATACTGTATCATTGAAATTATATGATGATATAATAGCTAACTTAAATGTTAATGTTAAAGAAAAATAAATGTTTATAATTAGCTAATTAAGTAATTTAATAATTTATAGATCAAATATTTTTGAATTAACTCACTAAAATGATTTTCATATTTTAGTGAGTTTTTTTTAGGGAAATTTACTTAAGTGCAAAAAGCTATAGTGAAGCTCTCCCTCAAAATAAGCTATTTGCAGCAAAAAAGATAGTAGTTTCTCTTCAGATGAAGCTTCTAATTAACTGATAAATATGGTATAGTAATTTTATGGGTTAGTAAAAATGCATTAACTTTGAGGTGGAAATAATGGAACAGAATAATATTTTAGAAATTGAAAAATTTAATTTTGATAAACAGATCCGAAAGACAGGCTTTGATCTAAAGGTAAAAAAGGCCAGTATTCACTCAGTTTTATTTCAAAAAGATCAGTTTAAAAAGCAGCTGCTTGATTTCTTAAGTGCAAAAAATTTTAAAACTGATGCAAATTTAATCTATAAGGATAAAAATTTAGAAAATAAAGATATTAAGAATTTATTTCAAAAAAGTATCTACTTAATCAATCAATATTCAGCGGTTAACCCTCAAAAAGATCTGATGGAGATTTTTAAATTTAATAAAAAAGAGCCTCAGGAAAATAGATCAACTATTTTCCCCGAAATGACTATTGCAGAGAATATATTTTTGGGAAGAGAACCTCAAAAAAAATACCTTTTTTTCAAAGTAATTGATAAACAAAAAATGACAAAAAAAACTGAGGATCTGCTTAAAATGCTGGAAGTAGAATTATATCCAGAGCAGAAGATGTTTGAGTTGAGTCCTCTAGAAAAACAGCTGATAGAAATGTTAAAAGGACTGTCTTTGGGAGCAGAAATTATTTTAATTGATCAGGCTTTGATTGAGCTGGCTTACCGGGAAAAACAAATATTTTTTAATTTTATGCAAAAATTAAAAGAAAAAGGCCTTACTTTTATTTATTTTACTAAAGAAATCGACGAAGTTTTTGCTGTTTGTGATTTTGTAAGTGTTTTAAAAGCGGGAGAAAATAACACTGTAAGAAGAGTTTCAGAATTGGAATATAATGAGCTGGCCTTGCTTTTGATGGGAAGATAGCAGATCTCCTTTTTTGGTTAAAAATATTTTCTAATAAAGGACTTTTTCAATAAATAGAGAATTATATATTTACAGGAGGTCGATATTATGAAAAAAATTCTGGTAGCTGTTGATGGTTCTAAAAGTGCCCAAAGGGCTGCCCAAAAAGCTGCAGAACTGGCTGAAGATTTAAAGGCAGAAGTCACATTGATCCATGTTTATACAGAGTCCGCTCAAATTCCGGTTAACCAGTTTAACGAAGTGGCCTCTTATCTATCTGCTGAGACTTTGGAAAGTATAATGGATCAGCAGGAGGATACGATCAGAGGAAAAAGACAGAAAATTCTTGATGGAGATGCTGAATTCTTTGAAGAAAAAGGTATCAAGCTTGATAAAGTATTGCTCCAAGGTGATCCTGCTGATGAGGTTTGTGAATATGCAGAGAAAAATAATTTTGATTTAATTGTGATAGCTGATAAGGGTCATGGTAAGGTAGAAAGATTCTTGCTTGGTAGTATCAGTGATAAAATTGTCAGGCATGCTAAGGTTTCAGTAATGGTTGTTAAATAACTTATTTATCTAAAGAAAAACAAGATGAAATATTAGACTCCCCTTAGAGATAAACGGATTTATTGTTTAAAAATCTGTTTATTAAAGGGGAGTTTTTAAAATAGTATAAATTCTACCAGCTATAATTTATTGGATTATTAGATTATTAATTTGCTAAAAAATATAAGTCGTTTGAAAATTTAACTAGAAAAGAATATAATTATAGTTAATTAAGTTAGGAGAGCATTTATTTTTAAATACTGTCTGAATTAGAAGAGATAAGGAGCGAAAGGTATGACCCAATCGAAATCAAAGAATAATAAAAAGAAGAATAATCAAAAAAAGAATAGACAGGAAGAGATAGATATATCTTCTGGAGAGAAGACAAGATCCTACAATCATAGTTATATTGAAAGGGTAAGAGCTGATGTTTCTGATTCTAAACGAAGCAAGCTATATATAAAAGCAATAATTGTTGCTATTGGAGGTAATCTTTTATTAGCGGTCATAAAAGGAACACTGGCCTGGGTCTCAGGTAGTAGTGCTGTATTCTCTGATGCAGCAAATTCTTTATCTGATGCACTTTACAGTATAATTATGGGGATAGGACTATATGTATCACAGCGTCCAGCAGATGAAACACATCCCCAGGGTCACAGCCAGTTCGAACCTCTGGTCAGCCTTTTTATTGCAGCGGCTATGGCTTCTGCGGGAATTGCTGCAGTCTGGCAGAGCATACAAAACTTCATAGGTGGAGCAGAACCTACAGCACTGGGTTGGACAACTTTTGTAATGGTGATTGCTATAGTTGTAAAATATGTAATGTATTATTTGGTTTCCAGGATTGGTGAGAGGGTATATAGTCCGGCTATTCAGGCCAGTGCCAGGGATAATCTGGTTGATATTATTACTTCAACTTCTGCTCTGTTAGGTGTCTGGGGCTCACATTTTATCCATCCCTATTTTGACCCTTTAGCCGGTCTCTTTGTAGCACTCTGGATTTTCAAAGCAACCGGGGAAATCGTATGGGAAAATGTAGGATATCTTATCGGTAGAGGAGCTGACCTGGAATTAACTGAAAAAATAGCTGAAGCTGCTTTTTCAGTATCTGATGTTGCAGATGTACATCGTATTGTGGCTGAATATGTAGGTCCCCAACTAAGGGTGGATATGCATATAAATGTCAACGGGGATATTACTTTGAGTAAAGCCCACCAAATAGGAGAAGACGTAAGGAACGCAGTTGAAGGACTGGTGGAAGTAGATTTAGTCTATGTGCATATTGAACCAATTGGACATGAAGGTAAATAGTGGCAGTCCTGTATATTGATAAAGTTGGATTATTAAAGGAAAGCTTTAAATTTTAATAATGGAGGTTATTATAAATGGAAAAAGTAAAATGGGGAATTATTGGTTGTGGTGATGTAACAGAAAAGAAAAGCGGACCGGCACTGCAGAAAATAGAGAATTCTGAATTGGTGGCAGTCATGAGGCGTACCGGAGAGCTGGCAAAAGATTATGCAGAGCGCCACAATGTATCTCGCTGGTATGATAAGGCCGAAGATCTAATTAATGATTCGAAAGTTAATGCAGTTTATATAGCTACTCCACCTTCTACTCACAAAATGTATACTGTAATGGCGGCTGAGGCAGGACTGCCTGTATATGTAGAAAAACCAATGGCCAGAAATCATAAAGAAGCGGTTCAGATGATAAAAGTCTGTCAAAAAAATAATGTTCAGCTCCATGTGGCCTATTATCGTCGGGCAATGCCCAGATTTCTAAAAATCAAAGAGCTGCTTGAATCTGGAGCCATTGGAGAAGTTAGAACAGTAAATATTAGGCTGGCCCAGCCCGTGCAGGAAGAAGAAAAGAATGAAGCAGAACTTCCCTGGCGAGTCTTACCTGAAATTGCAGGTGGAGGTAAATTTTTAGATCTGGCAGCCCATACTCTAGATTTATTTGACTATTATTTTGGTCCAATAGAATCAGCTTCTGGTTTTGCAATTAATCAGGGTGGATATTACCCTGCAGAAGATAATGTAGTGATGAGTTTCAGATTTGAAAATGATATTCAGGGAATTGGAAGCTGGACTTTTAATGGCTATCATGATCTGGATCAAAATGAGATTATTGGCAGTGGTGGACGCCTCTTATTTTCATCCTTTAGTGAAGAGCCAATAATTTTAGAAAATGAAGAAGGGCGAAAGGAAATAGAATTTTCCTATCCAGACCATGTGCAGCAGCCACTTTTAAAAAAAGTTGTGGCCAGCTTACTGGGTAGAGGAGAATCTCCTTCTACAGGTGAGAGTGCTGCCAGAACAACAGAGATAATGGATAAAGTTATTGCATCTTATTATAAAAATTAAAATGTATTAAAAAAGTCCATAAATTGGAAAACTATTTAAAATAATAATTAACTTCTAAGAGCGGTTGCTAATCATGCAGCCGCTCTTTTTTTAAAAAATAAAAAAAGAGTTGACAAATGAAAATTAAAGGAATATAATGTGACTACAAAGTCATATGACTCCAAAGTCACAATATATCTAAAAATTAATTCAAATATATTTCCAAAAAAAAATTAAAGAAAAGAAGGTGAAAAGATGCCTAAACAAACCTTTTTTAATCTGCCGGATTCAAAACAGCAGCGGATTATAAAAGCAGCTACTGAAGAATTTGCGACTCATCCCTATTTAAAAACAAGCATCAACAGGATTATAGAAAAAGCAGATATTTCTAAAGGTAGTTTTTATCAGTATTTTAATAATAAAAAAGATCTCTATAAATATATTATTGAGCAGGCTTCAGAGGAAAAGATAAAATTTTTAAATAATAGAATGAAGGATTATCAAGATTATAATTTTTTCAAAATGCTGAGAAAGTTATTCATAGTCAGTATTCAGTTTAAAAATGAGTATCCGCTTTATTCTGAAATTGGGGATCGTCTTTTGAATGGAGGCAATGATGCTTTAAAAGAAGAAATTTATTCAGAAAGCAAACCAAAAAGTCATGATTTTTTTAAAAGTATCTTAAAAAAAGCTGTAAAAAGGGGAGAAATTGATTCTGAGGTCGATATAGAATTCACAGCTTTTATGCTGACTGATTTTTCAATTAGTATTGTAAATTATTATTTTGAAAATCATAATCCTGATAATGTAGATGAGATTATGGATTATGTTGATAAAATGCTCTATATCATGAAAAATGGTATAGCTAAGGGGGAGAAAAATGCCACTAATTAAATTAAAGGGTCTGGAGAAGACCTATCAGCAGGGGAAAATTGCTGTGCCAGCCTTAAGAGGTATTGATCTGGAAATTGAATCGGGTGAATTTACTACTATTTTTGGACCATCCGGCTCCGGGAAAACTACTCTTTTAAATATGATTGGCTGTCTGGATAAATCAACAGCTGGAGAGATTTTCTTTGAAGAGCATTCAATTAATGATTTAAACAGTAAAGAACTGGCTGAAGTGAGGCGCTATAATCTGGGCTTTATTTTTCAGAGCTATAATCTGATTCCTGTTTTAACGGCTTTTGAAAATGTAGAATTTGCTATTCGTCTAATTGATAAACACAGTAAAAAAGAAAGACGTGATAAGGTGATGTCTCTACTGGAAGAGGTTGGACTGGGCGAGATGGCCGACCGCAGACCAAATGAACTTTCTGGAGGACAAAAACAGCGAGTAGCTATTGCCAGAGCTTTAATTAAGGAACCTAAACTGGTTTTAGCAGATGAGCCAACAGCTAATCTTGATTCTGAAACAAGTAAAGAAGTTCTGGAATTAATGCAAGAGATGAATGAAGAATTAAATACAACCTTCATTTTTTCAACCCATGATCCTCAGGTAATGGACTATGCTCGCCGTTTAATTGAAATTAAAGACGGCAAAATCACTAAAGATCAGAGGAGGAACTAGTCATGTTTTTTCTTAAAATGGCGCTCAAAAATTTAACCCGTCACAAAAGAAGGACAGTGATTACTGCTTTGATAATTGCCTTTGCAATATTAATTTATATTTTAACTGAGGGATTAATGCTTGGGATGACAGAGATGTCATTTAATAATATAATAAATTTAGAAAGCGGCCATCTGCAGGTAGCTAATCAGGAGTACTGGGCTGATAGAAGAGAACTCCCTCTCAGAGATTTAATTACTCCCTCAGCAGAAGTGGAAACTGAGTTAGAAAAAACTGAGGGCTTTGTGGCCCTGACAGAAAGACTTAATTTTTCTGTTAATTTAAATAATGGTATAGATGAGCTGCCGGTAACCGGAGTTGGTATAGATCTGGATCAGGACAGTCAGGTTTTTGAACTGGATCAGTATCTGGTGGAAGGTAGAATGCCCGAGTCAGGCAGCAGTGAGGTGATCATGGGAGCCAAGCTGGCTGAGTTGATGGATTTTAAGCTTGGGGACTATGCGATTATGCTGATCAGAACTGAAGAAAAAACATTTAATACAATTGATGGGGAAATAGTCGGTTTATTTAATACTCCTCATCCGAGTTTAAATGATAGTAATATTTTTATTTCTTTAAAAACTGCTCAGCAGAGTTTAAATGTTGAAAATCAAATCAGTCAATATGTGCTCAGGCTTGAAGATCAGGATCAGGCTGTAAATGCTGCAGCAGCACTCAGTCAGCGTCTGGGAGGAGATCTCAGTGCTTACTCCTGGAAGGATTCGGCAGAGAGTCTGGTTACAATGCTTGAAATGCAGGCTATAGAAACTCAGGTAATACTGGCTATAATTTTAACTATGGCAGCAGTTGGAATTGTCAATACTGTAATTTTATCTGCTTTAGAGAGGATGGAAGAACTCGGAATGATGAAAGCCTTAGGTATGCATCAGCGCGAGATTGTTTACACCTTTATGGGAGAGGCAGCAGGAATTGGAATTATTGGAGGTATTATGGGACTTATCATGGGTTCAATAGGCCTCTTGATTTTCAATCTCAATGGTATCGATATGGCTGCTTTAACTGCTGGAGGAGACGTTACCTATGGCTTCCCCTTAAGTGGGACAATTTATGCTGGTTGGGAAATTTCATCTTTTGTTTTTGTCTTTGTCTATGGAGTTAGTATTTCAGTGCTGGCAAGTATTTTTCCTGCATTATGGGCAGCACGTAAAGATCCGGTAAAAGCAATTTATCACCGCTAAGGAGGTTGGGAAATGAATTTTTTAATAAATATTGCTTTCAAAAATATGTTTAGAAATAGATTGAGAACAGTAGTTTCTATCCTGGCTATTGCCTTTGCAGTGATGATAATTGTTTTTACGAGAGGGCTGCTTGATGGAATGGTCGCTGATACTTATCAACTTTATATTCACTATGATACAGGTCATATCAAAATTATTGACAAAGAATATAAGCAGAAAGAAAAGCTGCTTTCTTTAAATTATACGGTTAATGGACTTGAAAATAAGTCGCTGTCTGAGATGCAGTCAGATTTAAATGAACTCCCGGGTATAGAAATGGTGATTCCCCGTCTCAAATTTGGGGCAGCAGTCAGTACAGAAGAAGAACTGGTACAGATGTTGGCCTGGGGAGTTAATGGCGAAAAAGAATTGGCTTTTACCAACATCGGTCGTGAACTGACAAAGGGCAGGATGGTGGAAGCAGGAAAAAGAGAAGTCGTGATGGGTACAAAACTCCTGGAAAAAATTGATCGCAGTGTTGGAGAAAAAGTGACAATGGTTTATACAACTGCTTTCAGCTCTTTTCAGGGAGCAACTTTTGAGATAGTTGGGGAAATCACAAGTAACCTGCCTTTATTAAATGAAGAAGCAGTTTTTATGCCGATTGATACAGCGAGAGAGCTGCTTTACTTAGAAGGTGAAAGCACAGAACTGCTGCTGGTTGGGGCGGATCGTAATCAGGCTGAAAAATATCTACCGGCAGTAAAAAATTATTTAGATCAAAATGGGGGCGAGAAGTATCTGGCTCAGAGTTGGCGAGATGGCAGTACCTTTATTCAGCTGCTGGAAGTCAGTGAAACAATTTATAATTTCATTTATCTATTTTTAGTCTTATTAGCTTCGATAGTTGTAATTAATACCCTGGTCATGATAGTTAAAGAAAGAACTCAGGAAATTGGAATGATGGCAGCTTTAGGATTAAAAGGTAGAGAAATCATGATGCTTTTGATTTTAGAAGGTTCTGCAATGGCTTTGGTAGGTAGTTTTTTTGGAGCTCTTGGTGGTGGTCTGATTAATTATTATCTGGCAGGAGTGGGCTTTGATTATAGTGCTGCTTTTCAGGATATTGATGTTTTAATGAATCCAATTATTTATCCTACCGCTAAAATAGAGCATATGATTTTTGGTTTTGCAATTGGACTTGTGGTCACAAGTTTAACTGCAGTTATTCCAGCTCGTCGAGCAGCAAAATTAGAACCTACTGAGGCTTTAAGAGAAATTTAAATTTTTTGTGAACCTCTCCCATCAAATCAAAGATTTAGAAGGAGTTTTCTTTCAACATTTTTTATAAAAATGAAAGGAGTTTTAATCATGCTAAAAAATTCAAAAAATAACTGGCAGCTGAAAACCTTTAGTGTTTTAGCTCTGGTCTATTTCTTAATCTTTACTGCAGCTTTTTCAGCTCTGGCAGAAGAACTAACGGCAGATCAAATAATTAACCGTCGAGATGAAAATGAATATATTATTACAGCTTATTCTGAGTCAGAGATGATCATTAAAAATAGCGGTAGAACTCAGACTAAAGAGATGCGCAGCTGGCAGGATGAAGAAAATGCACTGGCGGAATTTACAAATCCAAGGGATAGAGGTACCAGGTTTTTAAAAAGAGGTGATGACCTCTGGATGTTTTTCCCTCAGGCAGAAGATCTGGTTAAAATTTCAGGTCATATGCTGGAGCAGGGAATGATGGGCAGCGACTTTTCCTATCAGGATATGCTTGAGTCTGATAAATTAACTGATCTTTATGATTTTAAAATTATTGGAGAAGAAGAATACGAAGGGCGTCCCGCTTACAAACTGGAGGGAGTTAAGGTTCCGGGTAAAGAAGTCAGTTATTATCGCCGAGTTATCTGGATTGATCAGGAAAGATTTGTTGGTTTAAAAGAAGATTTATACGCAGAAAGCGGCAGGCTTTTAAAAGAAGTTAATGTTCTAGAGGTAAAAGAAATTGATAGTCGCTGGTATCCAACTCATGTGATAATGGAAAATAAGCTGAGGCAGAATACAAGTACAGAATTTATAGTAAAAGAAATTGAATTTAATGCTGAGATAGATGAAGATATGTTTACTCTAGAGAGATTACGCTAAAAGGAAGGTGTGGTTTAGAAAATGGAATTTGAAAAAATAGAAATTAAGATTAATAGATCAGCTGCTATTATTCTGGGATCTGTGCTCATTTTAGCTGCAGCTATTTTAATAAGCTCTCCTTCTGCTGAGGCAATTGATATTGGAGGTAAGGCCAGTTTTATTAATTATTTAACTTATAGTGATTCTGAGTTCGAAAATGATTTTGCTTCAGAAGTGGAATTGGAGTTGTTTTTACCATCTGATTCTGCGGTCAGTCTGGAAAATAGAGCTGTAATAACTATTGACGAGTCCAGTGAAGAAGAAAAGGTTGATCTCTGGTTCAAAAAATTATATCTAAGGCAGAAAATAGGGGAAATAACAGCTAAATTTGGTAGACAGCCTATCTCCTGGTCCTATGGAGCCTTAATTAATCCAGTTGATTACAGCCTGGGAGCTGAAAATTTGGATCAGGAAGGCAGGGCGAAATTTGTAGATGCTGTAGAATTATACTATCCTGTCAACTGGGGAACAGGAGTTACTTTTATTACTTCTGATCTGGAAGGAGAAAGTGATAACAAATGGGCTTTAAGGGGCCGAACCACATTGAGAGGCTATGACCTCAGTGCAAGTTATGTTAAAACTCCTTCCAGCACTAAAAATGGAGACCTTGATCGATTTGGAATGACTGCCAAAGGTGACCTGGGTCCGGTTGGCTTATACGGGGCTTTTGGACTCTGGGAAAATAACACAATTGATTATGATATCTATCAGATAGGTGCAGATTACAGCTATAACTTTCTCAGCGGCAGCCAGCTTTATCTGCAGGGTGAATATTTAGCCATTAAAGGAGTAGAAAGAGAATTTAGTGGTTTTGATTTTTTAGATGTTGATCAAGAAGAAAATAATTCTGAAAATGATACTAATGATAGCTTTAATGAAAGTAGTAAGCTTGAATTTATTAATACAAATCTAAGTTATGACATCGATGATTTTTCAGCAGTTGGTTTGATGACAGTAACTTATCTTGGTGATGGAAGTACCCTTTTTATACCAAATTACTCCTATCTTTTCAGCAGCAACCTTTTACTCGAAGTTAGGGGCAGCTTAGCTGCCGGCAGTGAAGACGAGGTTTTAGGAGGAGATGCAAAAGCTTTAGAACTGAGCCTGAGTTATACATTTTAAATTCAGAAAAAGCTGTCAGATTTAAATTTCAGCCTGACAGCTTAACACTTAAGAAAAGATATAGTTGTATATTTTTTCAGTTAAGATAAAACCTAAAGGAAGTAGAACTGTCAGCTGAATAACTGGCAGTAGGGCAACTGGAGTGCCGGGGAATAAGGGCATTGTATCCTGATAGCCCCAGCGGCCGATATTAAGAGCATGTATTTCAAAATAAAAGGCAATTAGGACTGAGTATAATAAAGATATTAGGATATCTTTTCTTTCCCAGCCGTCCAGAAACCAGTTGCTTCTATAGTTAACAAAAGCTAGAATTATAAATAATCCCAGGGCAATAAAGACATCCCCAACTGTAGCTTGAATCATAAGAAGCTGGTGTTCAATAAATTCTAATCCTTCCATAGTATAGAATATTCCGCAGACTGAGTATTCCCAGATGCCGTGCAAAATCAATTCTACAGCTGCAAAAATAGAAATTAATTTAAAAGTTTTTGACAAAATTATTTCCTCCTCTGTTAATTAAGACAAATTTGTTTTATAATAAGTTTATAAAGATAATCAAATAATTGTTATTTAAATAATATACTATTAGTGCTTTTACTGCAAACTAAGTGAGGACTGATTTTGATGAAAAATGGAATTAAAGAAAAATTAATTAAAATTGTTAAAAATCATAACTATGTTCAGGCAGTTTATTTATTTGGCTCCCAGGCCAGGGGTCAAGAAAAAAAGGATAGCGATATAGATATTGCGGTTCTTTTAGAAAATAATTATACAGAAAAGAGTGGAGAAATAAAAGTTGAATTTTACGAAGAGTTAATTAAAGCTGGACTTGATAATATAGATCTGGTGATTTTAAATCAGGCTTCAGCCCTCTTAAAATATGAAGTTGTTAAAGAAAATTATTTGCTTTATAAAAAGGAAGAATTTGATGCAGCTTCTTACCAATCTTTAACAATCCGGAAATATCTTGATTTTGAGTATTATTTAAAACAAAATCAGCAGAAGTTTAAGGAGCGAATTTTAAATGGTTAAAAAAGAAGTAGTTTTAGAAAGATCACAAAAATGTAGTGAATATCTTAATCAACTGGAGGATATTGTTAGGGCGGGTTGAAGTTTATAAGGATATTGCAATAATTTTGGTAGAAAATAATTATTTGAGTGCACAACAAAAAAATTATTCACTCGAATAATTGCTTTTAGGAATATTTTAGTACATGATTATATGGATTTAGATAGAGATATCATTTTTAAATTATTGAAAAATAACCTTGATGATATTAGAGGAATTTTAAGATCTTATCTAGAATTAATTGATTGAATTTAAAAAAATAGAGAGGTGAAAAATGATGAAAAAACTTTATCGTTCCCGTGAAAACAGAAAAGTCGGTGGTGTCTGTGGTGGAATAGCAGAATACTTTGATTTTGATCCGACTCTGGTTCGACTGGGGGCAATTGTGCTGATTTTTATCTGGGGAGCAGGGATTTTAGCCTACATTGTAGCTTGGGCCATCATTCCCGAAAGGCCAGCCCATATTGATGTTGATTATGATGTCAGCTCAGAGCCGGTTTATGAAGATCAGCAGCAAGATGAGAAAAAATCTGATCAGAATAATAACGGCAGTGATGATGATCCTAAATATTATGATATTTAGGGGGAAATTGATAGATAATTAGCAGTTTAAACTTAATAGTTAGCGACAAAAAACTCCAGCTCAGCGGCTGGAGTTTTCAACTTTCTTAAGGTAGTTTTCAATTTTTTTGATATATTCTGTATAACTTTCAATAGTTTTTTGAATACTTTTATAAACAATTTGATCATCAATTTCCTCATATTCATGGACCAGCCGGTTTCTCAGCCCGGCAGAAGGAGCAATTTCTTTAGCAAATTTTTTATCTAATATCTGGCAGTCACTTAATTTTACAAAAGAAGTATAATAATCTGCTGGAGGTTTATGACCTGAACTTACTATCAGATGGCTGTTGATATCTGTAGCATTTTCAACTACCAGCTGGCCCAGATATTCTATCATCTTATTTAATTTTCGGCGCACGATGAGTGGATCCGTCATTATTTTTGCTCCTCTCTAAAAAATCATCAATAAATTTTTTATCAAGCTGATAAAATTTACGGGCATCGTTGTGTTCAGCAGCTGCTCGCACCTGAAAATTTTCAAAAAGATTCTCCTCAGACTGATAAAGCAATTTTCCTTCAGAAGCAATTTTGAATTTAATCAGTGGGTCGGCATGATTTAAGAGAACCAAATCAACAGGCCGCTGTCCAAATAAGGCGGAAAGTTGATTTAAAATCTGTAATTGGTCCTCCTTGAGCTGATTTAGCTGTCTGACTTTAACAGCCAGATCAATGTCACTATTTTCATTAAAATTATTACTTTCATAGGAGCCAAATAGAATAAGCAGCTGCAGTCCATATTCAGCTAAAATATCTCTGATCTGCTTAACTTTTTCCTTTTTCATTAATTTGCTCCTTTCGTCAGTATTTCGCTAAATCAACCGCCGCAATAATTACCAAAAATTGGTTGAGCAAACGGTAGCTGCACGCTAAAAGTCACTTTCCGGGAAAATTTCCTGCAGCCGGTCTTTAAATTCAGCTGGCGCATATTCCTGATAATTTTCCACCAGCTGCATAACCTCTGCTAACTGCTGATCACTAATCTCTCCCTTTTCGTTAAGCCGGCGGTAAGCATTGGCAAAAGAGAGGACCAGCTTTAAATCTAAACTATCGAGATTAGCCATGAGGCATCGTTCCTTCCAGGGAAAGATTTTCGGGATCAACAAAGCGGATAAATTCTTCTTCAAAAAAGAGCTTAATCGATCCGGTCTGACCGGTACGCTGTTTAGCAATAATTATATCTGTGTCACTTTCTGTTCCTTCAGCCTCAGCTTCTTCTCGCGCTTTGGCAGAGGTATGGGCATGGCGGTAGAGGAAGATAACACCATCAGCAACCTCCTCAATATTACCGGAGTCTCTTAAATCGGAAAGCACCGGCCTTTTATCTGTACGGCTGGTAAAACTACGAGAAATCTGAGAAATTAAAATAACTGGTATATCAAGCTCTGAAGCCAGGTTTCTCAGCTGCAGCACAATTTGACCAACTGCCCGAGCGGTGTTCTGAGCATGCTCTTCCGGCAGCTGAATCATCTGTAGATAATCGACAATCGCCAGGTCCAGGCCATCCATCTGGGCCTTAAATTTTCTCAGCCGGGCTCTAATTTGAGCAGTATTTAAACCACGCTCATCAGAAATCATCAAGGGCAGCTCATGTAAATTATCTAAGGCTTTAGAAACACGCTGGTCTTCCTCATCGTTGGTCTCCCCCTGAGTATATTTCCAGGCATTGACTTGTGATTCCTGAACCACCATTCTATCTACAACCTCTGTTGCATCCATCTCAAGTGACATAATCGCCACTTTGGCATTTCTTTTGAGTACATTTTTGGCAATATTAATCGCAAAAGCAGTTTTTCCCATTGAAGTAGAAGCTGCAATAACAGAGAGGTGACCGCGCTTAAAGCCTCCAATCAAATTATCGAGGGAAATAAAGCCTGTGCGCAGGCCGACATCAGCTTTTTTATGTTTGCGGTCCATGTAGTTGGAAAAGGACTCCATCAAAACTTCTTCCATATTATAGATATGTTTTTCCAGGTCATTACTCTCATTTGTAGCCTGGAAAATAATTTCCTGAGCCCGAGCCTGATAGTCATCAATAGTCAGATCATTGGCTTCAGTTAATTCCTTGAGCTTGTTGGAAGCTCTTTTTAAAAGAGCGCGCTGATAATCTTTTTTGATGAGGTCGATTGTTGGATTAAGCTCATCAACTGTATTGAAACCGGAAGTCAGTCTTTCTATGATCTGCTCGGCTTCATCGACAGCATTTTGATTCTGTAAGTCTATTAAAAGTTTGGTTCTTGAGATCTGATTATCCTGCTGATACTGTTTAAGTAATTGATCAAAAATAATCTGAGCCTGTGGATCAAGAAAATGCTTAACCTCAAGCAGATCGGCAACCTCATCAATTTTATCTGGATACTGCAGCAGGATGCCCAAAAGCTGGTATTCATTCTTATTGTAGCGATCATCTTTAACATTCTGTGTTTCAACTGCCATAATCAGGCCTCCTGTTGTTCTTCAATTTTTTTAACCCTAACATTACCTGCAAGTTCTAAATACTTATTCATTTCTAAAAGACGCTGAAAAATCCGTTCACCCATCACCGGAAAGCGGTTCTTTAAATTTTTAATTGAATAATTTGTTGATAAAATAATTGGTTTTTCCTCTCTGTAACGGCGATCAATAATCTGATAGAGAGTAGAAGAGGCAAATTCGGTCGCCTTTTCCGTTCCCAGATCATCTATTAGAAGCACCGGAATCTGCTGGACTGTACTTAAAATTTGTTTTTCGTCAGTTTCGGGGTTGTTCTGATTATAAGTACTTCTAATCTGCTGTAAGAGATCAGAATAGACAATATAGCGGAACTGAATCCCCCGATCAATTAAAGCATTAGCAATACAGCCTAAAAGGTAGGATTTACCACTACCAATTGGGCCTTCAATAATCAGGCCGCGGCTTATTTTATCTGAGTTAAAGCGCTGAACAAAGGAAGAAGCCAGACTGTAAACTTTTTGAGCATTTTCCCGGTAATTCATTCCACTGTCAGTCACCAGGTCAGTTTCATAATAGTTGAGATTGGCATTAGCAAAAGTTGCACTCTGCAGATGGCGGGGTAGATTACCATTCTGCTGTTTGCGCTGTCTTAAATCATTTTTGGCACAGCTGCAGACTAAGTACTGATTATTACGGTAAATGCGGCCGGTATCATGGCATTTTTCACAGTCCCAGTCCGGTTCCTTATAATCAAGTGGAATCTCATGCTTTTTTAAAAGCTCCTGGTAGTGAGCTTCCAGATGCTCAATTTCATCTTTCAATTCTTCAATCGAATTCTGATCAGAATCTTTTTTATTAAAAAGCCCCACCTTTAACATTTTGTATTCGCGCTTGAGGGAATTCAAATAGCTGTATGCCTGCTCAACATCAGGATACTCCTTGTGGATGTGAGCAATTCTTTTTTCGGCTTCCATATATTTTTCTCGGGACTTACCCTGATATTTGTTCGAATTAAACTTAAGTGGCATAATTGATCCCCTTTCCAAATTTTGTGCATGCACCGTTTGCGCAGCCAAAAATTTCCTTTTTAAAAACAAATAAACAGTCTGATTTTATGTCGAAATATAGCGAAGAAAGTCGTATAATCATGTTCAAGACAATCTTTTGGAAATAATTGGTTGAGCAAACGGTAGGTGCACATTTATTCTTTATATTTATCAAAATCTATAAAAAAGTCCTTCCATTTATAATTGCTGTCCTCATTTTTTTCGCCTGTTTTCTTGTTTTTAGATTTAGCGGTCGATTTTTTCTGCTTTTGGCCTTTATTATCGGAATCACTCTGATCTCTACTGTCAGCTGCAGCTGAGCCACCATCCATTTCTTTCTGCAGCCAGCGGCGAAAATCAGCCAGATTGTTGATCCCGAGTTCTTTAATTGGGTTAATAAAATTATCTTCAACATATTTTAAAGAGGGCTGACCATCTCTTTTGCG
>Ga0306868_1000733_pt1 | contig 19368 bp, 18 predicted proteins | sample AntRauTorckE6832_FD_190411 | JGI IMG/M metagenome (GOLD analysis project Ga0306868, IMG submission 190411) | Saline lake microbial communities from Rauer Islands, Antarctica - Metagenome Torckler E6 #832 (v2) (version 2) | ecosystem: Environmental > Aquatic > Non-marine Saline and Alkaline >... | reverse complement strand
AATTGATTACTATATTGGTCCACCCTTGAACCATAGGTGAAAGAAAAATTATAGGTATTGTAACAATTAACGATATATAAAATCTTCTTTTAAAATCCTCTATCATCATTTTATGATGATCATGATGGTCATGTTGCTCATGATCTTTATGCTTCTGATGTTCTTGTTCATGATTATGTTCTTCTTCATTATTATTATTATTATGTTTATGCTTATTGTGATCATTATTTTTACTCATTTGAAAACTCCTTTCGCAATTATTATTTCAGTCCATTATTAAATTGACGACTCAATTGAATTTCTAAGTGACTTTTCAACTTTTTTAGCAACTTCTTTTAATTCTGTGTTTTCAAATAATCCTATTAACATTTCTGGACTTGTCATGCCAATATATGTTTTATCATTTTCTCTTCTTACCACCATTTTACAGGGGAGAACATAACCTATGTGAATATTCTCCTCTAATACCTCTTTTGCCTGTTTAGGGTTACATACTTCAAGGACCACAAAATCCTCTTTAAACTCCAAACCTTTCTCTTCAAGTTTATCCTTAAAATTAAGTTGCCATAATATGCCAAAACCATTTTCTTTTAAATTTCCTTCCAAAGATTCAATTGCATCAGTAAGACTCTTATCAGTATTTCTTTCATAAATAATACTCATTTTCATACCTCCATTAAATTAAAATATTATACTATTAGTCTATTTTCAACTTTATGTTAAATAGCTTCATCAATTCTGGGTATATTTTTATTAGCATGTTATAAAAAATAAACCCAAAAAGATAATTATATTGAACATAAATTAGTTGTCTTTGTATTACCCAAACTCACAATTTGGATGATATATAATAAAAAGTAACTTTTAAATTTACCACCCACTATTACGAGTACAATAATCTATTGATTAATCTTTTAACATACTTTTTCTTTTATTATATTCTTCTTCATTTATTTCACCTTTTGCATATCTTTCATTCAATATATCAATTGCACTATTCTTTTTTCTAAAAATATAGGAATCATTTTTGTTTTCATTAAGATATTTTATAACAAAATATATTGCAATAACAATTATAATTATGCCCAATATTCCACCGCCTCGAAACATTCCAAAACCTCTATACATCATAAAATCAACTCCCTTTTTTTCTATTTATACCAATGAAATTTCAAGATGTTATGAAGTTTAACTTATTTTTTATTTCTTATTTCGATAAGCTTTACTATATCACTCCATATATCTTCATATTTAATATAATCTTGATTAAATCCTGCTTGATTAAGATTTTCTATAGTTTTTCTATTTATATTTGCACCCCATATATTGAGCGGTATGAAATTAAAAATATCCATAAATCTACCTACGACCTCATTATTACTTCTCATATGTTCTAGCATAATTATTTTTCCATTATTTTTGCAAACCCTTCTAATTTCTTTTAACCCTAGAATAGGATCTGGTACTGAGCAAAATACACAGGATGTAATAATTGTATCAAAAGTATTATCATTAAAATCCATCTTCTGGGCATCCATCTTCAGTAATTTTATATTCCTCTTATCCTTTACTTTATTTTTTGCTTTTTCAAGCATATTCTCACTAAAATCTATCCCAGTTACATCTAACTTTTCAGGATAATACTGTATGTTTTTACCCGTGCCTATGCCTACTTCAAGAATTCTTTCACCTTCTATACGTTTAATAAGCTTTTCTCTCCATTTTCCCATAGCCATTGATTCCATAGGTTTTTCTATTAGATCATAAACTTTTGATATTCTGTTATATCTGTTTTGAATTTTTTTGTTTTTATTGCTCATTTGTACACCTCGTTAATTCCTACCCTAAAACTAATCTAATTAAACATATTTATAAGATTAACCTATGTTAAATCTTCAAAAAGTCACAACAAAAAGAGCATATTTTTCAATATACTCTTTTATGATATTTTGCTAAATTCAGTTTTATTGATTTTAGATCTTTAGTTATATGCTGCTAATTCTTGAACAATTACTGAATTGATTTCATCAGAAATATACATGATTCTGTCATCTACTTCTGCACTATTAGTTCCGTTATCACTCATCCAGTCAATTTATATTTTATCTAATCTGCCGTATTTAGTATGTGTTTCAAGTCCACTAAACATAGTATAGTTGTCTCCACTAGTAGCTAAGAAATCATTCGTCGCCATAGAGTATGTTCTAGAATCTTCTAGTAATTCACCATAAATCATTATTTCAGTTACACGTTTGCCTGGTTCTTTAGTAGAGTCAAATTTAACTGTCATTCCAACAATATGTGAGAAGAATCCTTGAGCTTCAGGATATGCGGATAAACTATATTCCATAACCGCCAAAATTCATTCTCCAGTCATTTCTTTCTTGATCACATGGTATCATACTTGAAAAACTTAAAAAATATCTGGATAATTATTATTAGTAGGATGATAATCGGTAGCACAAATTTCATATTGAGTATCATAATTTTGATATTTAATAAATTAATCTTGTATGTTAATAAGATAAAGCCAAAGAAACTTATAATAATTAGTGACACCCATTTGAATATTTTATATCCTTTCCAGTTTTCAATTAATCCAGTGCGAACTGTTAATTTTAATATTGGAAATATTAAAATTGTAATTATAAAAATTGTAAATTCAATAAAAAGATTAATCTCTAAATTTGCTAAATTTAAATCTTTATAGATTAACATAACAAAATACACTAAATTAAAAATTAAAAAATTCATGAAAGCACTTAGTAAAATGTGTATTGAATAATTATTTTTTCCATATGCTTTTAGTATATGATTTAAATAATCAGTTGTACTGCTTTTCCCTATTATTTTATTAAAATTTTCCTTGTTAAAATGATCATTAATATAATTTCTAATTTCGTTTTTTTGTAACTCTAAAATTTTTAATGAACTGATCATTTTTAATAGTTCTAATTTATATTCTGAGTAACTTTTCATTATAATCATCCTTTAAAAAATCACATTGGTTAACATAATAAGTTTATGTTAACTTACTCTTCGAGCAATGGTTCATACATCATAAGTGCATGGTTTTCAAATAAATATTCATCATCTATCACTTGACCATTTAAATCGTAAACTTTTCTTTTAACTTCATTATGACGAATATATCTTCCCCATGAGGTATGTTGAATCTCATGTTGACTTTCATAGATTTTAAAGTCAAGATACTTTTCATGCCCTGAGTAGATATTGACAACTAAAAAATCTTCAATAATACATAGTTCTAATTGATAAGTTTCTTCTGTTTCATTTATAAACTGAAGATCTTTATAATTATAGACACAAGTTGCACCACTACCAAAAGGTTGTTTTCTATTTGAATCTGGAAAAACATCAAAGCCATGGCGGTAACGTTCTTTAAGCGTTAATGGTGTATGTAACATTGCCCAAAATAGTAGATTCGATAATTGGCAAAGTCCCCCACCTATTCCGTTTTTTACCTGACCTTGTTCTAAAACCATTCCTTTTTTGTACCCTTTCTTTTTAGTAGGTTTACCAATACATTTCCAATATGAAAAGATTTCTTGAGGTTTTATCAATAACCTATTCAGTGTCTTTATGGCGATTTTGAGATTATCAAGTTTGTTATACTGTAACCACATATCTACATCTTTTAGCGCCCTAAGAATTGGAGTTTTATGCGTATAAATCTTATAGTCTAAGTTTTTTTTGAGAATGTCATTAGAAAATGTTTTTGAATCAAAATACCATGAATAATACCGCTTCAATGTGAAATACTTTTTACCCATCATCAGTCTGAATTTGCTCCGCTGAATAGGTTTTAAGTGTTTATACTCTTGTCTCATAAATCTCCTTTCATATTTTTCTATCATTATTATAACATAATTTTCTATTGTATTAAAAAAGAGATGACATAAAGGCCATCTCTTTATTAGTACTTAATTCTTTTTACGCAACTAATAATTCAGTAAAGTTAAAACTAATGTCTTCAGAAATATCAATAATTCTTTCATCTACTTCTGCACCATCAGTTTCGTTTTCACTCATCCAGTCAATTAATATTTCATCTAATCCACCGTATTCAGTAAGCGTTTCTAATCCACCAAACATAGTATAATTGTCTCCACCAGCAGCTAAGAAATCATTTGTTGCCATAGAGTACATTTTAGATTCTTCTAGTAATTCACCATTGATCATTATTTCAGTTACACGACTGCCTGGTTCTTTAGTAGAATCAAATTTAACGGTCATTCCAGCAATATGCGGGAAGAATCCTTGAGCTTCTGGATAAGCGGATAAACCGTGTTCCATAGCAGCTAAGATACCTTCGCCAGTTATTTCTTGCTTGATCACATAGTTACCAAATGGTAATACTGTGATTACGTCACCCTTTGAAACAGAACCTGGATTGATTGAAGCTCTTATGCCCCCGCCATTTGTTAATGCGATGTCAGCACCTGTTTCTTCAATCATAGCTTTAGTAATTAAATTACCTAAGTTCGTTTGTCCTGATCGAACAAATTCTCTTTCGCCATTTAATTCTTGATCTGAAATAGCAACTTCTACTGATGTGATAACTTCATTTTCAGCTTGAATATCTTCTACTGAATTTAATACATTAATATCTTCTTCAATTGACTCAGCTTCTTCTTTAGAGAATAATGTAGCAGATTTACTAACAACATTACTGTTATTTAAGCCTAAAGTAACTATACCTAAGTTCTTATCATATTCTCCAGCTTGTACGATTAAGGTATTATTAACCATCATACCTTCTGGTAATGTAGTATGACTGTGCCCATCAATTATTAAATCAATGCCATTAACTGTTTCAGCAACATACTTACTTGTGTACTCTTCCATAGTACTTTCATCAAGACCTAAATGAGACAATGCAATAATTACATCTGTTTCACCTTGTAATTTTTTAACCATTTGCTTTGCAACGATGCTAGGACTCAAGAAACTTAAGCCTTTAACATTATTCGGATGTGTTTTATAAAGGGTTTCTGGTGTTGCTAATCCAAATACACCTATTTTTAACCCATCTTTATATATAATTCTGTACTTTGGTAATAATGATGTTCCATCAGATGTCATTACATTTGTCGCTAGAATTGGAAAATCTGTCATTACGTCAAGCTCAACTAAACGATCCTGACCATAATTGAAATCATGATTGCCTGGAACCATTGCATCATATTTCATTGTATTCATAACTTTAACAACACTTTCACCTTCATTTAACTGAGATATAACTTGACCATGGAAAGCATCACCTGCATCAAATAACAATACATTTTTGTTATTATCTCTTAATTCTTTAACTTTGGTTGCAAGTGCTGCAAAACCCATACCATCATATGGTCCAGCTTTAATTCTTGAATGTGTATCATTTGTGTGTACAATTACAAGCTCTTGGTCTGCTTCTAAACTTGTTTCTACAGTTATAGGTGCTGGTTCTGTTGGTTCTGCTGTTTCTTCAACACTTATTACACCATTTGCAATCAATTCAATAATATTTAATGATTCTACATTAACAGTTCTGCCATCTTCTGAAGTTGGAATTGCTATTTCACCATTATTAACCATCTCAACAACTTGATCTCTTAGTGGATGGTCTAAGTCAGCACCAATAATTTCCCAATTATTATCTACTGTTGGTGATATCGTTCCTTCTTCTTGAATATAATCTTTAATATAACTTCTTAAAGATTTAGGATCTGAATTAAAATACTCATCATTACTAATGATTCCCATGCTTGTCAAACCACCAAAACGATAATTATTTACTGTTAACTTAATGATTTGGTCGTCTGTTACAGGTTCACCATCCATTGTTAAGTTAACAATTCTTTCTCCAGCAGGCTTTGAAATATCAATTTGATAATCTACACCAGCAAACATATCGTAGTTATAACCTCTAATATCAGGATTAAAGCTTATTGTTAAATCCCCTTCTTCGTAAGTGTTAAAATAGCTAGCTGACCATTCCATATAGTCTTTTAATTCGGTGCCAGTTACTTCAACAGCATATAAAGTATTTGGATATTTATAAATATCAAATATATCAGAGTATGTTATTTCCCCAGCTTTAATATTGGATGTTGGCTTAAATAATGCAGCTGCAGATACATCTGCGCCTGTATATTTTAACTGAACATCATTAATTAAATCTATTACTGCCGTATCTTTAATTTGAGCTTCTGGTATACCTTTTATTTCACCTTCAGGATGAAAATCACCAGTTGCTGTACCGATAGGATCTTTTAAGAAATTCTTAGTTACTTCATCATATTCAGTACTTGCTTCAACTATCACTGGATCAGGTTCATAATCAGAAATTGATAAAAATGATGGAACTTTAGAAACAACTTTCCATGAACCATCTACTTTTTCTAATGATAAATCAACTTTAGCAACTTCTGCCATATAACCATAACTAGCCATTGGTGCTACAACTAATGTGCCATTAATCACCTCATTGACATTAGAATGATCATGTCCTGTAATTAATATATCAGCATCTGTTCTTTCTGCGATTAATCTTGCTGCATCACCACCGTCGCTTTCATGTCTAGATTCTAAACCAGCATGAGCGGATACTATAACAACATCAGCGCCTTCAGCTTTCATTTGCGCAATATATTTCTCAGCTTCATCAGCCATATGTTTAAATTCTAATGCTTCTACTTTAGGACCATCCCACTGTGGAATACTTGGTACTGTTAATCCTAAAATACCTACTTTAACGCCATCATACTCTTTAATAATATAATCTTCTACATAATGACTGCCATCTTCTTTTAAATACGTATTTGCACTCAAAATAGGAAAATTAGCTTCTTCAACTATTTTATCTACTAAATCTAAACCAAAGTTAAATTCATGATTACCTAATACCATGGCATCATACTCAATAATATTCATTAAAGCAATCATTGGGTTATCTTTTGTTAAATCAGTATTGTAAAGATCATCTGTTAATAATGTTCCTTGAACTGTATCTCCATTATCAATTAGTATAGTATTCTCATTATTATCTCTTGTTTCATTTACTATACTAGAAATAATCGCTAATCCTTTTTCACCATAATCATCACCACTTGCATAGTCATAACTGTTAATTGCTCCATGTATATCACTCGTTCCAAGTACAGTTATATCAACTGAATCTTCTTCAGCGCCAAATGTTCCCATTGGCATAACAAACATAGAAATGATTAATACTAAAACTAAAATTAAACTTGTATTTTTTCTAAATATATTATTATACATAAATTCCCCCTATTAAAATGGGGCTATATTAGCCCCATAACTAATTATGCAGCTAATAAATCAAGTAATACAGAACTGATTTCGTCAGAAATATCTATTAATCGATCATCTATTTCTGCGCCTTCAGTACCATTTTCGCTCATCCATTCTATTAATATTTCATCTAATCCACCATACTCAGTAATTGTTTCTAAATCACTAAACATTGTGTAGTTATCTCCACCAGCAGCTAAGAAATCATTTGTTGCTAGTGTATAAGTTTTAGATTCTTCTAACAATTCACCATTAATCATTATTTCTGTTACACGATTACCTGGTTCTTTAGTAGAATCAAATTTTACTTCCATTCCTGCTATATGTGGGAAGAAACCTTGAGCATCAGGATATGCAGATAAACCATGTTCCATAGCTGCTAAAATATCTTCACCAGTGATCTCTTGTTTAATCACATAATTACCAAATGGTAATACTGTAATGACATCACCCTTTGTAACGTTACCAGGATTGATTGATGCTCTTATGCCGCCACCATTTGTTAATGCAATATCTGCTCCTGTTGCTTCGATCATTGCTTTAGTGATTAAGTTACCTAAATTTGTTTGTCCAGCTCTAACAAATTCTCTTTCACCATTTAACTCTTGGTCAGACGTCGCTACAACAACTGAAGTGATTGTTTCATTTGCTGCTTCAACATCTGCTACTGCATTTAATACATCAATATCTTCTTCAATTGTTTCAGCTTCTTCTTTAGTAAATAACTCAGCTGTTTTTGAAGTAATTACTTTGTCATCAATAGTAAAATTAACAATACCTAAATTTTTATCATATTCTCCTGCTTGTACGATTAAAGTATCATTTACCATCATACCTTCCGGTAATGTAGTATGACTATGTCCATCAATTATTAAATCAATACCTTCTACAGTTTGAGCAACATACTCACTAGTATATTCATTTAATGTGCTCTCATCAATGCCTAAGTGAGACAATACAATAATCATGTCTGTCTTATCTTTTAATTCATTAACCATGTGTTGAGCTATAATTGCAGGACTTACAAAATTAAGACCTTCAACATTTTTAGGATGTGTTTTGTATAGTGTTTCTGGTGTTGCTAATCCAAATACACCTATTTTTAATCCATCTTTATAAATTATTCTAGATTCTGATAATAAAGAAGAACCATCGGATTTCACAATATTTGATGCAATTATTGGAAAATCAGTTAACTGGTCTAACTCGACTAATCTGTCTTGACCATAATTAAAATCATGATTTCCAGGAACCATTCCATCATATTCCATTGTATTCATTACTTTAACAACGCTTTCGCCTTCGTTTAATTGTGAAATAACTTGACCATGAAACGCATCGCCTGCATCAAATAGTAAAACGTTTTCATTGGCCTCTCTTATTTCATTGACTTTTGTTGAAATAGCAGCAAAACCCATACCATCATAAGGTCCAGCCTTTATTCTTGAATGCGTATCATTAGTATGAAGAATTACTAAATCTCCACTTCTACTAACGGTTTCCATTCCAGGAATTACCAATTGTTGCCCAACTAAAATTAGGTCAACATTAGAGATGTTGTTAACATCAGCAATATCTTGATAAGATATGCCTTCATAATTAGAAGCAATTTTTGTCAATGTGTCTCCTTCTTTTACAGTATATGTTCCATGTGCATCACTGAAACTGAAAGAAAACATACTAACAATTAGTACTAAGACTAATACTAAACTTAACTTTCTTCTCATTTACTCCCCCTTTTGTTTTATTCTACAATATCCAATATTTATTAATCAACCTGAAAAGGTTGTATTAACCATATAAACATCCATTAATATATATATCCAATTGAAAAGAGACAAAACATTTTTCTTTTATATATATTATATCATATAGGAAAGTAATGATTTTTTTAAAATGAACAAAAGTTAACTTAGTTAATTGTATAAAAATAACAAAAGCAGCCATAGGCTGCTCATAATCAATTATTTATAAAGAAATTTTGGGTTACTCGGACAGAAGCTTGGGCATCTTTACAATAATAATCTGCATTTATACTTCTAGCATACTCTTCAGTTAAAACTGCACCACCAACAAATATTTTACACTTAGGCTTTTTTGCATTAATCAGTTCTATCGTATCTTTCATATTTTTTACTGTAGTTGTCATTAAAGCACTTAGGCCAACAAGTTGAATATCTTCTTGAATAATTTTTTCTAAAATAATTTCTTTTGGTACATCTTTACCTAAATCAATGACTTGATAGCCATAGTTTTCAAGTAGTACTTTAACAATGTTTTTACCAATATCATGAATATCCCCTTCAACAGTTGCTAATAGAACTTTACCCTTTGATACAGACTCTTTACCATCTAAACTGCTTTTTATTAATCTAAAAGCTTCTTGTACACATGAAGCCGATCGAATAAGTTGTGGTAAAAATATTTCCTTGTTATCATACTGGTCTCCAACAATATTTAATGCTTTGATCAAATAATCATCAACAATAACCATTGGTAGATGTTTATCTAATAATAGTTTAGTCGAATGAATGGTTGGTTCTTTTAGTCCTTTAACAATACTTTCTATTAAATCATTTTTAGATCCTTCTTCTTCATTAAACTTTGTTTTTGTGATATTTTGATCTTTGTATTCATCAATATAGTGCATACAATCGATATCCTTCGTTGTTAGTGCGAAGTATGCATTAAATAAATCACTTATCTCCTTTACAGTAGGATCAGTTATTGGTGCATCTAACCCTTTTGTTAAAGCCATGGATAAAAAAGTAACATTTATTAAATTTCTATTAGGCAAGCCAAAAGAGATATTACTTGCACCTAGAGTAGTTGAAACTGAAGTGTTTTTCTTGAAGTATTCAACGGCATTTAGTGTATCTATGGCATCCCTTGGATTCGTTGAAATACTTAAGGTAATACAATCTAATAAAATATCTTCTTCAGCTATATCATAAAATTTTGCCGTTTCAATTATTTTTTTCCCAATACGTATACGTTCTTCTACATCCTTGGGCAATCCATTTTCATCAAGTGTCAATCCGATAACCAATGCACCGTATTTTTTTGCAAGGGGTAATACCTTATGTAGCGCCTTATCTTTTCCGCTAACAGAATTGATGATTGGACGACCTTCATAAACCCTTAGCGCTGCTTCTAAAGCTTCAATATCACTTGTATCTATTTGTAATGGTGCATCTGTAATCATTTGTAATTCTGGAATAATTTTTTTATATTTTTCTTTTTCATTTATACCAGGTAATCCAAGATTAACATCTAAAATATTTGCCCCTGCACTTACTTGATTTAATGCTTCACGATAAATATAGTCAAAATTTTCATTTATAATTGCATCTTTTAAATCCTTTTTTCCAGTTGGATTAATTCTTTCACCAATAATTAGTGGTCCATTTTTTAAATCTAATGTTTTAGAATTAGATGTAACAAAACTTCCTTTAATCTTCTCTACATTACCGGGTTGCATCCCTTTTAATTCTGAAATCTTAGAGATAAATTCTGGTGTTGTACCACAACAACCACCAATGATACGTACACCTAAATTAATCATTTCAATAATATCTTCTTTAAATGTATCCGCTGGATAATTATAAACTGTTAAATCGTCTATTAATTCTGGTAAGCCAGCATTGGGTTGAATCATAACAGGTAAATTTGTATTTCTTATAATAGTTTTAATAGGCTCTAATAAACCCTTAGGACCAAAGGAACAGTTTAAGCCAATGGCATCTACGTTTAAAGCAGAAAGTGTTACAGCGATAGTTGTCAAATCATTGCCCATTAAAGTTCTCTCATTTTCATCAAGGGTCATCGTAACAAAAATTGGTAAGTCAGAATTTTCTTTCGCAGCTAAAATAGCAGTTTTTGCCTCTAGTAATGAAGACATTGTTTCAATTAATATTAAATCAACATCATTCTTAGCATAAATTATTTGTTCTTTAAATAAGGCATATGCTTCATCAACAGTCAAATCCCCTACAGGTGCCATTGCTTTTCCTATTGGACCAATATCTAAGGCAATGTTTTTACTATTCGTTGCTTTTGCGTTTTTTACTGCTGCTTGTACTACTTCTTTAACTGTATAACCAGATTTTTCAAGTTTATATGCATTTGCTCCAAATGTATTTGTTGTGATGACATCTGCACCTGCTTCTATATATTTTAAATGTAAATTAGTAATTAATTCTGGGTCTGCTATGTTGAGTAGTTCAGGTAACCGGTTATAACCTGGTTTTGAGTTCTGTATAAGTGTTCCCATAGCACCGTCAAATATTAATAGTTCATTATCCCATTGATTGATCATAACAAAATACTCCTTCATCTCTATATCTACAATTTTCTAAGAACTGACAATTTTTGCAAGTTTTTCTTAATGATTGCTTGGTGTCAAATAAGCCAAAAAAAGCTGTAATTGATTTACTTGGTGTTAATAAAAAACTGTTATTGCTGTATAAGCCAATTTTTCTTTCTGTGTCCAATTCATTGATTATTTTTTCTTGTATTATTAAAGAAAGATCACCATAACCAGGAGAAAAGCGAGTATTTCTAAACCGTTGAATTTCACTTATAATTTTTTTGCAAGCCTCGTTTGCGGACTTTTCAATGAACTCTGAGGCGATTGCGTCTAGAATTATTCCCTTTGATGGATTCATTAGCATTTCTTTCTTAATCAGTTGATCAGTCTTAATACCTAATGTTACAGCTAAAATAACTATACTCTCAGATGCCTTTAAGTGATTAAATAAATCTTTACTATCTATATTAAAATGACTGTTTAGTTTTATATTTTCATTTGATAATTCGAATTCATTAAAAATTTTAAAGACATATTTAGGTTGCGCTTTATTAAAAAGCAGTTTTAGACCATCATCTATCTCATTTTTAGTTTGATGGTCAAGGTCACTACTATTATTGTAGCCTAAATATTTTAAAATTTGATTAAAGTTTAATTCGATGTTATCCTTTTTTATTCTCATTTACTAACGCCTTTCTAATATGCTTAATATTATGCATGATTTCCTTTGTCACATCTGGTCTGTTCATTGTGTATATATGAACGCCATCTATTCCCCAAGATAATAAATCAATGATTTGGTTCGTTGCATAAGCAATACCTGCCTCTTTTAAGGCTTCATCATTGTCTTGGTACTTGTATAAGATCCTTTTGAATTTTTCTGGAAAACTACAATCAGTTAACTCTACTACTCTCTTGGCTTGTCGCGTATTGGTTACTGGAAATACACCAGCAATGACTGGAACATTAATATTATAAGTATTGAATTTAGCTAAATATTTATAGAATAAATTGTTGTCAAAAAATAATTGACTAATTAAGAAATCAGCACCACTGTCGACTTTCTTTTTAAGGTTCTTTAAGTCTTTTTCGAAATTCTTTGATTCTAAATGTGTTTCTGGATAGAAGGCTGCACCAATTGAAAAATCACCTTTGCTTGAAATATATTTTATCAAATCAGAAGCATATTTAAAATCATTTTTTAATTGTCCTTCATCTTGTGGATAATCCCCCCTAAGGGCTAAGATATTTTCTATGCCTTTTATCTTACATTCTTCTATTATATCGTCTATTTCTTCTTTAGTAGAAGTAATCCCTGTTAAATGTGTTAATCCATTGTAGCCGCGTTTTGAGATAAATTCAGCTACTTTCAAGGTTGTATCCTTGGAACTACCACCAGCGCCATAAGTTACAGAAAAGAAGTCGGGGGATTCCTCTTCTAAGGCTTTAATATTTTTAAATATTTTTTCTAAATCTCCTTCTTTTTTCGGGGGGAAAACTTCAAATGATATTAACGGTTTCTGATCCTTTAATTTCTCTTTAATTTGCATTATTCATCTCCTTTGTTTAGTTCGTAAGGGGTTTTTTGATAAACGTTATAGTTTAACCAATTCATAAACAGTAAAAAGGCATGACTTCTCCATTTACTTTTAATTGGTTGTTTATAGTCATCATTTTTGTAATAATTATTTGGTACATCAATTTGAATACCATTTTCTAAATCTCTTAGGTACTCTTTGTGTAGTGTATCCTTTGAATACTCTAAATGGCCTGAGCAAAAGATATTTTTTTCATCCTTTGAAATAGCCAATAAGAAACCGGCTTTCTTTGAACTGGCAAGCACTTCAATATCTTTACAATTGAGTAAATCTTCAAGTTTATTTTCTGTATATCTTGAATGCGGGGCACAAAATTTATCGTCAAAACCTTTTAATAATGTATAATTTGGTTGATGAATTTTATGATCAAATATGCCAAATAACTTCTCTTTTAAAGGAAATTTTTCTATACCGTAATGATAATATAAACCCGCTTGAGCTCCCCAACAGATGTGGAGTACTGATGTAACATTTTTTTGACTAAAATCCATTATTTCTTTTAGCTCTTCCCAATAAAGTACTTCTTCAAAGGGCATTTTTTCTACTGGCGCTCCAGTGATAATCATACCATCATACTTTTGATCTTTAATTTCATCAAAGGTCTTATAAAAATTGTCTAAATGGTTCTTTGAAGTATGCGTGGCTTGATAACTATCAGTGGTCATTAGTGTTACATTGATATGCAATGGAGTATTACTTAACAATCGCATTAATTGCAATTCTGTATCTTTTTTTGTTGGCATTAAGTTTAATACTAAAATTTCTAATGCACGAATGTCCTGATGTGTCGCTCTAAAATGATTCATTACAAACACATTTTCAGCTAGTAACTCTTTGTGAGCTGGTATGTCTTTAGGTACAATAACTGGCATTTAATCACCTCTCAATGCATTTTTTAAATCCTTAATAATATCTTCAGGATCTTCAATGCCTACAGATAATCTAATCATCCCATCAGTAATACCTGATGCTATAAGTTTTTCTTTTGATAATTGGCGATGCGTCGTGGTTGCTGGATGCAATACACTGGTTCTTAGGTCCCCGACATGGGTAACTAAAGATATTAATTCAATATTTCTTAGAAAATTCATTGCTTTCTCTTTGCCACCTTTTATAGTAAATGAGATAACACCGGAAGCACCTTTCTTTAAATATTTTTTACCTAATGCGTAAGTGTCGTGGCTTTCTAATAACGGATAATTCACATGACTTATTCGATCGTCATTATTCAGAAAATTCGAAATTTTAAAAGCATTACTACTGTGTTTTTCCATTCTTAAATGCAAAGTTTCTAAGCCATTGTGTAATAAAAAAGCATTCTGTGGGCTTAAAGCTGCGCCTAAATCACGAAGTGCATTGACTCTCACTTTAGTAATATATGCTGCTTCTTCAAAAGCATCCGTAAAAATTAAATCATGATACGATGGATCCGGTTCATTTAACTCAGTAAATCTTTTAGAAGTCTTCCAATTGAAATTACCACCATCTATTACAACACCGGCTAAGGCGATACCATGGCCATCTATATACTTTGACGCCGAATGAACAATAATATTGGCCCCATATTCGAAGGGCTTAAAAAGATAAGGTGTTGTAAATGTGTTATCAACCATAAACACAATATCATTTTCTTTAGCAATTTTACTGAATTTTTCAACATCTAATACATCTAAACTTGGATTACTAATCACTTCTCCAAAAATTATTTTAGTATTATCTTTGACGGATTCATTTATTTTTTCAATTGAGTCCTTTGGATTCACAAGTGTTACCTCTATGCCAAGCTTTTTCAATGTTGCCGTTAATAGTGTAATACTGCCACCATATATTTTAGAAGAAGCAATAATATGATCGCCAGTTGAACAAATCGTTAGAATAGCCGCTGTTAAAGCCGATTGTCCCGAAGCAAAAGCAACTGCGCCTACACCACCTTCAAGGGCGTTAATCTTCTTTTCAAATGCTGCAACTGTTGGGTTTGCAATTCTTGAGTAAATGTAACCCTCTTTTTCTAAATCAAATAATTTTGATAAATCCTCAGGATCGTAATATCTAAAAGTTGTACTTTGGGCAATGGGTAAAACCTGAGGTTCACCGGCCTTCGCTTTATAACCGCCATGAATACATAGTGTTTCATCTGAATAATTCTTCATCAATAATTCCTCCTTAAATAAAAAAGTCATTTCAATAAAGAAATGACTTATTATAACTAATAATTCTTTTCCTTATCTTTCAGTTAACTGCAGGATTTAGCACATTACTATATAAATAGCTGTTGCTGGGTTTCACAGGGCCAGTCCCTCCACCACTCTTGATAAGTTTATTTAATTTGATTATTAGGATATATTAATAGAAATATTTTGTCAATGATTTTTTAGTATTTATACTTTAAGCTTAACGTCACTTCCAATATAATCTTTATATTTTTCAAGTATTGGATTGATTTCTTCAGATAAAAAATCATCTACTTGTTCTACAGATCTACCGATATATAATGATGGATCTAAAAGTTTATTAATCTCAGTTTCAGATAAGTTAAAAGCCTCATCCTTCGAAATTCTTTCAAGTAAATCATTTTCTAAACCATGAACTTTTACTTGTTTGCCAGCTTCCATAGAGTGTACTCGTATACGTTCATGAAGTGCTTGACGATCCCCACCTTTGTTAACGGCTTCCATTAATATATTTTCTGTTGCCATAAATGGTAATTCGGACATCAATCTTGCTGTAATGACTTTTTCATAAACAACTAAATTAGATGTCACATTATTTGCAATATCTAAAATCGCATCAGCTGTTAAGAACCCTTCAGCAATAGTAATCCTTCTATTAGCAGAATCATCTAATGATCTCTCAAACCACTGGGTTGCTTGTGTCATCTGTGGATTTAATGATAAAGCGATCAAATGTCTTGAAAGGGATGCAATACGCTCAGATCTCATTGGATTTCTTTTATAAGCCATAGCTGATGAACCTATTTGGTTTTTTGCAAAGGGTTCTTCAACCTCTTTAAGGTTTTGTAAAAGTCTCAAATCGTTAGTAATTTTGTGTAATGATTGTCCAATATTCGATAGTGAATTAACAACTAAAGTATCTATCTTTCGTGAATAGGTTTGCCCTGAAACTGGAAGTGATTGATTAAATCCTAATTTCTCACATACTTTTTTATCAAGTAACTTCACTTTTTCGTGATTACCTTCAAAAAGCTCTAAAAAAGATGCTTGCGTACCCGTCGTCCCCTTTACACCTCTTAACTTTAAACTCTCTATTACATGCTCAATTTCATAAAAATCAATTAACAAATCATGCATCCATAACGTTGCTCGTTTACCAACGGTTAAAGGTTGTGCCGGTTGAAAATGCGTAAAGCCTAATGTAGGTAAACTTTTATACTCTTTAGCAAATTTACTTAATTTGGATAAAAGATTAACTAACTTATTTCGTGTTATAATTAATCCTTCCTTCATTTTTATTATATCTGTGTTGTCACCCACAAAAGCACTAGTGGCCCCTAAATGGATAATCCCCTTAGCTTCTGGTACTTGATCGCCATAAGTATGGATATGTGCCATTACATCATGTCTTAATTTTTTTTCATATTTTTTTGCTAAATTAAAATCAATGTCTTCTATTTTTTCTCTTAAAGCTTCAACTTGCTCCTTGTTGATATTAATGCCTAATTCCATTTCAGATTCAGCTAAAGCTACCCAGATTTTTCTCCATGTAGAGAATTTTTTCTGAGGGGAAAAAAGAAATTGCATCTCTTCACTCGAATACCGTTCTGCTAATGGATTTTGATATTTGTTAAACATAATTCATCTCCTAACGAATATTTTTTAGTTTTATTTAAAAATAGTTCGTTATTATTATATGTAAAGGTCGAATCTTTTGCAACAAGAAAATCAAATTACTTTAATTTTATAAATTAGTGGACGTTTTAATGAAAATTAAGCAAAAAAATTAGCCCAAAAGAATAATTACAAAATTTGCAATATCTTTGAGCCATCTGTATTTATAATAAGCAATTAAATTCTAATCTGGTCGTCTTGGTTCTACAATAAATTTAATTGCTGTTCTTTCCTCACCATCAATTAAAATATCTGTAAAAGCTGGAATGGTAATTAAATCAATACCAGAAGGTGATACAAAACCTCTTGCAATAGCAATGGCTTTAACGGTCTGGTTGATTGCTCCAGCACCAACAGCTTGAACTTCAGCTTTTCCATGTTCTCTAATTACCCCTGCAATAGCACCTGCCACTGAATTTGGACTAGAATTAGATGATACCTTTAATACACTCATAAAAAACCTCCTCCAATATTGTATTTACTTGTGCGTCATTAATTCTTATATACCCAAATTATATATAATATAACAAAGTAATTAAAAAAAGTGCTTAAATAAGCACTTTTAATAATTATTTTGCATATGCAGTTGATCTTGATTCTTTAATTACAGTTATTTTAATTTGACCAGGATAATCTAATTCATCTTCAATTCGCTTTTTCATATCTCTACAAATTAGCGTCATATCATCATCTGATGTATTTTCAGGTCTCACCAATACTCTAATTTCACGACCAGCTTGTATAGCGTAAGAAGATTCAACTTTATTAAAACTATTAGCAATTTCTTCAAGACTTTCTAATCTTTGAATGTAATTATCTAATGTTTCTCTTCTTGCACCAGGTCTAGCAGCTGATAAAGCATCTGCTGCAGTAACCAATACGGCTTCAGTCGTTTCTGGTTCGTAATCTCCATGATGCGTACTCATTGCATGAATGACTTCATCACTTTCATTATATTTCTTTAACAATTTCATACCTATTTCAATATGTGTGCCTTCCATTTCATGGTCAACAGCCTTACCAATATCATGTAGTAAACCCGCTCTTTTAGCAACACGTACATTTGCACCTAATTCAGCAGCCATTAATCCTGCTAAATAAGAAACTTCTAAAGTATGTTTTAATACATTTTGTCCAAAACTCGTACGGAACTTTAAACGTCCTAATAATCTTACTAGCTTTGGATGTAAGTTGTGGATATTTGCTTCAAAAGTAGCATTTTCCCCAACTTCTTTAATTTTTTTATTAAACTCTTCAGTGGCTTTATTATACATTTCTTCAATTCTTGCTGGATGAATTCTTCCGTCGATAATTAATTTTTCTAAAGTTATTCTTGCAATTTCACGTCTGATTGGATCAAAGGAAGATAATATAACAGCTTCTGGCGTGTCATCAATAATTAAGTCGACACCAGTTAAACGTTCAATCGCTCTAATGTTTCTACCTTCTCTACCAATAATACGACCTTTCATTTCATCATTTGGTAAATCTATTACGGATACAGTGTTTTCTGAAACAAAGTCAGCAGAACATTTTTGAATCGCATAAGATATAATCTTTTGTGCATTCTTATCTGCTTCTTCTTCAGCTTCATGTGTTAAACGTTTGATCATAGAAATTTTTTCATGCTCAACTTCCTTTTCTACTTCAAAAAGAATTTGTTGTTTTGCTTCTTCAGTTGTTAATTCAGAAATTCTTTCTAACTCTTCTAGTTGCTTTGAGTGTAATTTAGATATTTCATTTTCTTTTTTATCTAAACTCGATTGTCTCGCACTTAATTCTTTCGATTTTTGATCTAACTTTTGTTCTTTAGAATCTAGTGCGTTACTTTTAATTTCTAAATTTTCTTCCTTACTTAAATTTCTTTCTTCTATACGTTTAATTTCTTGCCGTCGTTCTTTTGCCTCTGCATCTAATTCACCACGTAATTTATGAACCTCTTCTTTTGCATTCACAACAATTTCTTTGGCAATTGTATCAGCTTTCTTTTTTGCCTCTAAAATTATTTCTTTAGATTTAACTTCTGCACTGAGAATTAGCTTCTCGGCAGTTTTTTTGCGGAAAAAATATCCAATCCCAAATGCTAAAGGAATTAATATAATAATCGCCGGAATAATAAAAGTATTCATTTTTTCACCTCCATTTTCCGATTAAAATACCTAATTTTATAAGTATTTCTATTCTTAATTTTATATTTTTTAGTGACACATGTCAAGTAACTTAAACTATTATATTACTCAAGTTTTGATTTTGCCGTTGATAACATCAATTTTAAACGATTGATTTGATTCGTTGCACT
>Ga0306868_1000727_pt1 | contig 19547 bp, 22 predicted proteins | sample AntRauTorckE6832_FD_190411 | JGI IMG/M metagenome (GOLD analysis project Ga0306868, IMG submission 190411) | Saline lake microbial communities from Rauer Islands, Antarctica - Metagenome Torckler E6 #832 (v2) (version 2) | ecosystem: Environmental > Aquatic > Non-marine Saline and Alkaline >... | reverse complement strand
ATATAATAATTTTTAACTCCTTTTATTGCAGAAAGGCCTTTATATAGTTACTTTTTGCTAACACAAACTACGAAATATCACATAGAAATTAATAAGTATATAATATCATGTTTAAAAAAATAATACCGCTATTGATAATTGCGTTCACAACAATATTTTTTGCAAGTTGCAGCAGTTCCGATCCTTTAATCGATGAAGCTCAAACTGACATTAAGCAAGAAAACTTTGAAGCCGCATTAACAACAAGCAATAAATATATCAATAAAAACCCTCAAAGTCCCCTTGGATATTATTATAAAGGCGTTGCTTTAGGACAAAAAGGTCAGAATCAAGAATCTCCATCTGAGGCCACCAAATATTATAAGCAGATGAGTGAAGCTTTTGAGTTAGCTAAAGAAAAAGCTTCTGGTATTGAGGACGTACCGTCCGAGATTGACCGTATTAGTGCCATTAAAAAATCGGTGTGGCAAACTGAGCATAATAAAGCTGTTAAATTAGCAACCAACGACAGTTTAATGCAGGCAAAGGAAAACCCACTCGATCTCGCTGTCGCACACCTGAATAATGCAACTATTATTGAGCCGGATAGCGTTCTTTCTTGGAGCGTTGCGGCACAGGTTAACAGCATGCGTAAAAACTACACTGCTGCGGCCAAAGCACAAAAAAAAGTACTACAAAAAAAATCAACCCTCGAAGTAAAAGATTATTTGCTGCTTGCTCAGTTTTACCGACTTAGCGATCAGCCCAAAAAGTCCATCAGTGTGTTGGAAAATGCGCATAAAAAATTTCCTGATAATACTCAGATCGTAGAAATTCTTGCCGACTCCTACTCCAGTTCGGGGCAATCTGAGAAAGCCATTGCTTTGGTTGAAGAACTTGTAGAAAAAGATCCATCGAATCCTCAATATCGTTTATCATTAGGCACTCAAATTTATCAATCAGCCCTTGAAATTCAAACTTCTTATGATGAAAATATTGACAAAATGTTTAATCTGCGACAGGAAATGAAGACCGCACGGGGTGATGAAGCTGAAGAGCTTCAAGAAAAAAATGATAAAGTAAAAGCCGAAAATGAAAAGCTGCTGCAGGATCTCAGTCGCCTTACCCGGCGTGCAGTTAATGAATTGGAAGCTACCTTGGAGAATCGATCCGAAGACCCCAAAGCGTACAACACGCTGGGCATTATTTATCAGAATAAGGCTTCCGTTCTTTTTGATAAGCGAAACTTAACCCGGGATAACGAGATGGCAGCTGAACTTAATAAACAAGCAAACGACCTGTTGCGCAAATCAATGACTAATTATGAGAAAGCAGCCGAACTTGATCCTGAAAACCCTGAGTACTGGAAAAGTCTGTTCCAAATATATACCACCCTCGGGATGGATGAAAAAGCCGCTGAAGCAGAGAAAAAAGCAGGCATGCAATAAGTAATATGCTTTTTTAGTTCTGTAATTAATTCTCGAAAGCGTCTTTTTAAAAGGCGCTTTCGGTTTTTTAACCCATTGTTTTTCTGTCAATGGTCTTATTTATTTCCATCTATGACTCTGTGTTGAACTCTGGAAATATACACTTGAAAAATTTTTAAGCTTATTACTTTATTTTATGAAGATTAATACCAAAGCCATTCATGCCGGACAAAAACCCGAAGAAACGACGGGAGCCGTCATGCCCCCCATATTTCAAACCTCAACCTATGTGCAAGATGCACCGGGCGTACACAAAGGATATGATTATGCGCGTGTGGCAAATCCTACACGAACTGCGCTGGAAGAAATGATTGCAGGCCTGGAAGAAGCTGATGAATGTGCATGCTTTGCCAGTGGATGTGCAGCCATGGACGCGGTCTTAAAAAAATTACGACCCGGCGACCATGTCATTGCTTCAAACGATTTATACGGGGGATCATACCGTTTATTTCGAGAAGTATTTGAGCCCTATGGTATTGAATTTTCCTTCATTGATATGACGGACTTTGAAACGGTGCAAAAGACACGAACAGAGGCGACCGAACTGCTGTGGATTGAAACCCCAACCAACCCCCTGTTGAAAGTAGCTGACATACGTCAACTCACCTCCTTTGCAATCGAACATAAAATTTTATCGGTGGTTGATAACACCTTTGCCTCTCCATATCTGCAACGCCCTTTAACAATGGGGGCTGATGCAGTACTACATTCAACAACCAAATATTTAGGCGGTCATTCCGATATTATTGGCGGGGCTGTGGCAACATCCAATGCAGATCTTATGGAGCATTTGCGTTTTCAGGTTAAAACAACCGGTGGCGTACCCGGCCCCATGGACTGCTATCTTACGCTTCGGGGCATCAAGACATTGCACGTTCGCATGGACCGCGCCGTAGAAAATGCCAAAACAATAGCTGATTATTTGAAGCAACACAGCCACGTTGGAGAAGTCATCTATCCCGGACTCGATTCACACCCGCAACATAAAATTGCAGCATCACAAATGGACGACTTTGGAGCCATGGTTTCGTTCACGCTAAAAGATGATTCCACCGAAACAGCTAAAAAATTCATGAGCAATACGCATCTTTTTGCTCTGGCCGAAAGCCTCGGCGGCGTGGAATCCCTGATCAATCACCCCGCCTCTATGACACACGGTTCCATTCCGCGGGACGTGCGATACAATGCCGGACTCAAGGATTCACTCATACGGCTGTCGGTTGGAATCGAAGACGGTGAAGATCTTGTTGAGGACTTAGAAAACGCCTTTTAAATTTTTATCACCCTAAAAACGAATCTCTATTATGCAAAATGTTGTAATTGTTGAAGCAAAACGAACCCCCCTTGGTGCATTTGGAGGTGACCTTTCTTCGTTCAGCGCACCTGAGCTGGGTTCTATGGCCATCATTGAAATAATTAAAAATGCCGGCATTGATCCCGATGATGTACAGGAAGTTGTTTTTGGAAATGTTCTTACTGCCGGAATTGGGCAGGCTCCTGCACGTCAGGCGGCGCTCAAAGCAGGACTTTCTGAGCTCACTCCCGCCACTACCGTCAATAAGGTCTGTGCCTCGGGCATGAAAGCTATTATGATTGCCGCAAATCAAATTAAGCTGCAGGAGGCCGATATTGTTGTTGCCGGCGGCATGGAAAGCATGAGCAATGTACCCTATTATTTGCCCAAACATCGGTTTGGTTCAAAACTGGGGCACGGAAATGTACAAGACGGCATCATTAAAGACGGGCTTTGGGATGTTTATAATGATTTCCACATGGGCAACGCTGCAGAAATTTGCGCCGGAGAATGCGATATTAGCCGTGAACAACAAGATGAATTTGCCATAGAATCATACAAAAGAGCTATTAAAGCCCATGAAGAAGGATATTTTGATGATGAGGTTATCACCGTAAAAGTAAAAGACCGCAAAGGTAATGTTACCGAAGTTACCATGGACGAGGAACTTAAGCGCGTCAATTACGACAAAATCCCTTCACTCCGCCCCGTGTTTGATAAAGAAGGTACTGTAACGGCCGCGAATGCAAGCAGTATTAATGATGGAGCCGCCGCGGTTTTGTTGATGAGTGAAGAAAAAGCTGAGGAACTTGATCTCGAACCCATAGCAAGAATTTCAAGTCAGGCCAGTGCCGCAAAAGCCCCCGAGTGGTTTACAACTGCTCCGGCCGAAGCGATGCCCAAAGCCATGGAAAGGGCCGGGCTGAAAAAGGATGATATTGATCTGTTTGAGGTGAACGAGGCTTTTTCGGTTGTTTCGCTCGCAAACAATGATATTCTTGGACTGGACCCTAAAAAGGTAAATATTCATGGCGGGGCCGTAAGTATCGGGCATCCTATCGGATGTTCGGGAGCCCGTATAATAGTGACTTTACTGCACGCACTCCGCAGAAAAAAAGGCACATATGGCTGTGCTGGTATTTGCAACGGAGGGGGCGGCGCTTCTGCAATGGTTGTTGAAATGATATCTTAAAACCTACTGCCATTTTGAGCCTGAAGTAAGCGTATTAATATTTGCAATATTTAATTAAATTCAGCAAATTTATCTAAATGCTTGTATGGGGCTCATCACATTATAACTTATCAGTGATATTTTATTTCTTATGAAAAAATTACTTTCGTTATCTATACTTCTATTCTTCGTATCGGTGCCCTTTACACAGGCGCAGGTTGGCATTACATCCGTACCTTTTCTACAGATTGAGCCCGACTCTCGAGCCACCGGAATGGGGAACACCGGTGTAGCAATTGCTGATAACGCTTCAGCGGTATTTTGGAATCCGGCCGGCCTCGCATTTCAGCGCGGCAGCCAGGCAAATATCACCCACTCCCAATGGCTACCCAAATTCAATGCTGATTTATTTTACGATTATCTTGTGGGGCGCCATCACGTAGAAGGCGTGGGTACCTTCGGCGGACACGTAACGTATTTAGATTTGGGTGAACAACAGCGAACAACCAATGCCGACCCCACCGGTGAAAATTTAGGGCGCTTTAATAGTTACGAATTTAGTATCGGTTTTTCTTATGGTTTTAACTTGAATGATAATTGGGCCCTGGGAACCGGTGTTCGATACATTCGAAGCAGCCTGTTTGAAGGAGAAATTAATAATCAGACGCGATCGGTAAGTCCCGGCTCAAGTATAGGGTTCGATTTAGCCGCGCTTTACAAGTCCGATACTTTTGAATTTTCCGGTAATGATGCCACCTTTAATGCCGGTTTAAACGTTTCAAATATTGGCCCCGGCTTAAATTACACCGATGAGGGGCGCGAAGATCCGTTGCCTACCGTACTTCGCCTTGGCGCAGCCTTTACCTCTGACCTTGACCGTGAAGGTATTCACAGCTTAACGCTGGCAACCGATGTTTCAAAAATAATGGCTCGCAGCGACGCTGAAAGTGCTGACGGAGCTCTCGAATCATTATTTAGCTCTTGGGGATCATATCAAACGCAAAATAGCCAGGGAGAACCCATTCAGCTGAATACATTTGAACAATTTATGATTGGTACCGGTCTTGAGTATTGGTACGATGACCTGTTTGCAGTACGCAGCGGTTATTATTATGAAGATCCCAATAATGGAAATCGACGGTTTGTAACGCTAGGTGCGGGTATCCGTTACAATTTTATAGGTATAGACTTTAGCTATGTGTACACGCTTGAAGAAGAGCATCCGCTTGCCAACACAACTCGTTTTGGGCTATTGCTCAATTTTTGATTTACTAATTCCTTTTCTTGGAAATTAAAGCACATCATTTTGGTGTGCTTTTTTCATTTAGAGATCGTAATTTACAACTGATTCTCAGCTCAACCTCCAAGATTAAACAATGCGTAAAACTTCAGCTCCCTTTTACAAAAGTGGTCGCTTTTATATATCAATAGCAGGAGTCATTGTTGCGGGAATCCTCTTTCTGCTCCTCCTTGATAATGTTATCATGCCTGCCTATACCAATTACGGCGAAGGAGTTACCGTTCCTAATATTACACGAATGTCGCTTGAAGAAGCCGGGGAAGAACTTGAAGACCAAGGATTGCGATATGAGGTAGCAGAAAAGCGATCGAATTCCGCATTTCCGGCCGGTTACGTTATTGACCAAAACCCTACGCCCTCTGAAATTGTAAAACCGAATCGAAAAATTTATTTAACACTCAATGCTATAAATAACCCCACGGTTAAAGTTCCGAGTGTGGAAGATTTATCTCTCCGCAACGCCCGCATTCAGCTCCAAAATGCAGGGCTTCAGGAAGGTACCATCAGTTACGAGTCCTCCAGATTCAAAAATACGGTATTACGACAGTCTATAGAGGCAGGAAAAGTAGTTCAAAAAGGAATGAAGGTTGATTTAGCGGTAAGTGACGGTTTGGGAGAAAACATGGTCCAAATTCCAGATATTACAGGGTTGCGGCTGGCCCAGGCTCAGCAAAAACTGAGAGAGGCCGGTCTCCGCATTGGTGAAACTGCATTCCAGTCCAGCTTGAATGTTGCTCCCAACGTTATTCTCGATTACACCCCAAAAAATCAACGAATTTTGGAGGGCAAAGCACTGAAAGTGGTTATCTCTGAACGCCCCAATGCCCGTGAACAAGATGAATCCGGAGCTGTATTGCCTACCGAATCAGATTCTACAAACAACCAGAATTAAACCCTTATGGCTTCAACATCTCCCACCATAGCGCCCTCAATATTGGCAGCAGATTACACAAAACTTGGCAGCCAAATCGAAACCTGCCTTAATGCGGATATTGAATGGATTCACTGTGATGTGATGGACGGGCATTTCGTGCCCAACATCAGTTATGGTCCCGTTGTGGTTGATGCAGCCAATCAATTTGAGGATGCGTTTTTGGATGTCCATCTGATGATTGAAAATCCGGGGCAATATATTCAAGCTTTTGTAGAATCAGGCGCAGATTTGCTCACCGTTCATCAAGAAGCCTGCCCGCACCTACACCGAACTATTCAACAAATAAAACAAAATAACGTAAAAGCAGGAGTTGCCATCAACCCGGCTACACCCGTAGCACAGCTCGAAGGGATCGTTGAATATGTAGATTTAGTGCTTATAATGAGTGTAAATCCGGGCTTTGGAGGGCAACATTTCATTGAATCCACACACCAAAAAATTAAAGAAATGAGTGCATTGCGCAGTAGCAAAAAAGCTGATTTTTTGATTGAAGTTGATGGCGGCATAGGCCCGGAAAACATTCAGAAAATCGCAGAATCCGGGGCCGATATTTTTGTTGCCGGTAGTGCCGTGTTTAAGGCCAGCGATATTACCCAATCAATTAAAACCCTTCGCGAAAAAGCAACCCTGCCCAAAGGATCATTTGTTTAGCAATCTTCTACAACGGGAATTGCTTAATCTTTTATGCCGTTAACACTCGTGTAAAAATTCATTATCTTTTGACGTTATTTGAAACACCCAATACGAGAGGTTTTTTATCGCTGAAGAAAACGTGAACGAACAGGACATCATCCACATAGATAAAGTTGAGCCTGTCATGATTTTGGGCTTCCAGGATGAGCATTTATCCAAGCTGGAAACGGCCTATCCTGATTCAACCCTCACCGCACGCGGCGGTGATATCAAAATTCAAGGTCCCGAAGAAGACCGCGACCAGCTCAACGCCATAATAAACGAGCTGATAGATATGGCCAATCAAAACGGGAACCTTACTGATGGCGATGTTGATACCGTGCTTGCCCTGCATCACGATACTAAAATACAAACTAAACCCAACCCGCTGCGTGATTTGAACACCTCGGGTGATTTTATTCTTCACACCCACACCGGCGATGAAGTGACGGCCAAAACATCCGGCCAAAAAGAAATTGTGCAAGAATCAGCCGTAAATGATATTCTTTTTACTATTGGACCGGCCGGTACCGGCAAAACCTACACCTCGGTAGCACTGGCTGTTAAAGCACTGAAAGAACGAAAAGTGAATAAAATAATACTGGCCCGCCCCGCCGTAGAAGCCGGAGAAACGCTGGGATTTTTACCCGGGGACTTGCGCGAAAAAATTGATCCTTATCTGCGCCCGCTATACGATGCCCTTGAAAACATGATTGAATACGATCGCCTAGAGCTGCACCTTGCCAAGGGAACCATTGAAATCGCTCCCCTGGCCTACATGCGCGGACGGACCCTCAATAACGCTTTTGTAATTTTGGATGAAGCCCAAAATGCCACTAATAAACAAATGAAAATGTTTTTGACACGCATTGGGTTCAACAGCCGAGCTATCATCACCGGTGATATCACCCAAACCGACTTACCGCATAAGCAAGAATCCGGCTTAATATCTATCCAACAAATCCTCAAAAATATAGAAGGCATCAAGTTTGTTTATTTAGATCAAAGTGATGTTGTGCGGCACCGTTTGGTACGAGAAATTATACAGGCTTACGAGAACCATGAAAATGATAATAATTAATTAACCCATGCTTAAATTTGGCACCTAAAGCATCAGCTCATTTCTTATATCAAGGCACATTTTCTGTGGGCCTGGATAAAAAATTTAACCGTATCAATCGGGATGATCCGCCTGCGAAAGGTGCATTAAAAATTTCTCTGAATCCATTTTTGATATTAACACCCGAGCGTAAATACCTGTTTGATGTGGGTATTGGGGATTTTGGTGAAGATACCAATGCTGAAAATCTTGTCAAAAGCCTGGATAAATTTGACCTTGGCTCAGAAGACATCACCGATATATTTGCCAGTCACCTGCACTATGATCACATTGGCGGATTAGCCGGCCAAGACGGAGATGATTGGGAACTCACCTTTCCCGAATCAAAACTTTGGGTTTCCCGAAAAGGTTGGCAAAAAATAATGGCGCTTGATGAATATTATGATGAAGAAAAATTATCATTCATACACTTTATAAATGATAAGGCTAATCTTCAGTATTTAGATGATAACGATCAACCTTACCCCGAAATCAAAACCAAAACGATTGGCGGGCACACTGAATTTTCTCAGGCATTATTATTTAATAACGGAAATCAAAAATACTTGATGGCCGGTGATGTACTGGCAACACGGGGTGAGGTGAATCGCAAGTTTGCTGCCAAGTACGATTTTGATGCCGACCGAAGCATGCAAAACCGAAAAGAACTGACGAAAAAGGCCTTTGAGAAAGGCTACACGCTTATGGGCTATCATGATAGTCATCATCCCCTGTTTGCACTCACAAATTATGATGAACAACAAGGATATACTATAAACAAACTGGAGGTTGATGAGTCTGCCTGATTTTATAACCAAATCGGTATCCTATCTGCGTAATCAGGGCGTGCCGGATAATCCCAAAGCTGCGGTAATTTTGGGTTCCGGGCTGGGCAGCTTTGGCTCCCAAATTGACCACGCGAACCATATCCCCTATACCTCCATCCCGCAATTTCCTTCCATTTCAGTTAAAGGGCATGACGGGCAACTCATTTCTGGTCCCGTCGATGGCAATAAGGTAATCGCATTTTCAGGGCGGTTTCATCACTATGAAGGATTTTCTTTCGAACAAACGGCTATTCCGGTATATATCGCCAAGGCGCTTGGGGCTGAAAAGCTAATTATTTCAAATGCGGCGGGAGCTATCAACACCGACTTTAATGTGGGTGATTTGATGATCATTGACAGTGTGATGCGCCAAAATATGGGAATATCGCCCCGCGGAAATTCAAAACATCGCTATAACCACTACCCCACCGCCGAAAAGGCACGAAAAATTGCGGCCGGTTTAAAGCTGCCAGTACAACGCGGTGTTTACCTATATGCAAAGGGACCAAATTATGAAACCAAAGCCGAGATTTGCTCTTTTCGGGCCATGGGCGCCGATGCCGTGGGCATGAGTACGGCTCCCGAATTGTTTGAAGCAGCACGGCTACAGTTAAAATCTGCGGCCGTCTCACTTATCAGTAATATGGCCGCCGGTGTTTCCGGAGAGAAACTGAATCATGAAGAAGTAAAAGCCGCCGCCGATTCCCGCAAAGAAGATTTTGCACGGTTAGTAAAACAATTGATTAAAAAACTTTAGCCCACGGATTATTAAAGATTGGTAGAGCGATTTGCCTAATCGCTTAACATACAAACTTCGGTTGCGAGGGAGTTCTACTCCCGAGCATTCAGCTTCTTCGGCGGGAACGAAGCTCCCTTGGAACTATGCATTTTGAGCGATTAGGCAAATCGCTCTACCTAATAATCCATTCCAAATTTATTGCCAATTTTATATGGTTCCGTAGCTCTGTGCGGAATCTGTTAATCTGTAATAAGTTCATGCTGCAAAGAAGTTGTACTCCTGAATATTAATATAATTAGTATTTCAGTCTATTCTTTTGAGCGATTAGGCAAATCGCTCTACATTTCCCCTGCTTCCTTATTACCATATTTTTCCAGATACTTTTTAAGTTTTAATTTTTTACGTGCACTATTACTGGTCATATAGCGGGTTTTGCCAAAGATGGGCCGCTCCTGCCAGGCCCGGTCGAACCGGCCAAAGCACCAAAATATACCCGAGTAGCTATTAGGGTCGCGGCCATCGATCGCATATAAATTATTGAGCTCAATCAAATAATCGAGCGCTGTTTGGGGATCCGGCGTCCACTGCATCACTTTTTTGCCCCACAGCATACGCAAATAGTTTTGCATCACACCCTCTTGCCGCAGCTGCGTTTGGGCCGCATTCCACAGTTCATCATGCGTTTCAGACTGCTCTAACTCCTCAAAAGAATAAATGTATTCGCGTTCGTCCTTGGCATGCTTTTCAAGAGTTTCCCGGGCCCAAGCGGGCAGGGTTTCAAATTTATCATAATTAGGCTCGTGATGCGCAAAATGAAACCCCACCTCCCGCCAGGTTATCACTTCATCCAGAAAAGCATCAACATTGACATCGCCGTTAAAAAATCCGCCGGTGGAACCTTTATTAAAAGTGATGTTATCTAAATCCCACCCTTTGGGCTGGTGCTCAAGCATGATTTTGACAATCTCATATTCCGATATTTTGCCAAAATGAAGCCACGGGCTTAGCCCACTGGCAGCTTTTGCATCCGGGTCATTTCGTTTTTCATCATAATCTGCCAGCCCTTTCTCAATAAATTGATAAAGCTGATCAATGGCCGCCTCACGCGTTCCTTTTAAATAAATTGCGTCCACATCATGACGAATATCAAGGGTTTCAATAAAATCAGGAATGTCCTTTAGCCACTGCAAACTCTTCTTTTTAGCCTCGATGGCGTATTTATAAAGATCAATGGGGCCGGTATTTTCCAAGTAATCGAGCGGCTCTTCGGCCGGCGGATTAGTATAGCATTCAATAAAATTTTTCTGCATTATTTTGCGAAAAAAATAGGCATTATATGGTGCCTTCTCCGTCATACCCAGTGGAATGATGCCGTTTGCATCAACCGTAAAAACAGGAATATCCAGTTCATCACCCAGCATTTCATTACGGTCGCGAATAAAATAGACGGGATAATCGTCCGTAACCAAGGCGCTTGCGTGGCCAAATAAACGCTCCCAAATAGCTCGGCTGTCCCCCGGTTTTTTTTCAATTACCGGCAACCAGTTAATGCTTTTTTCTTCAGCCAAATCTGCATGCTCCGCCATGCCTTCCAGATAAAAAGTATGGATGCGATTCGAAGCCCACGGGTAATCGCATTTTAATTCTTCATAAATGAGCAGGGGCTTATCCAGGGAATTGGCTAATTCTACCGCATACTGCAGTGCAAAATTATACTGCAATCGGTGGTGAATTTGCATCCAATACACCACAAAGTCACCGGATTTGTCGCACCTAAACTCATTTTTTTTAAAGATACGTTTATCGTCTATTGCCATCATATCGCTTAGAAAATTTTATAGAAATCTGTTATTTACTCATCGTTGTACCGTTTCAGCTCAGATAAAAATTATTCAGATGATTCCCGAATGGCGTTTTTATCTTCATTATTCTTGTTTTCATACATATTTACCATAAAGCCGGCCCGTCCATTATTTTCTAAAGCCTTTCGCTGCTCGTCCACAAAGTTCCAGTACAAATAATTAAATGGACAGGCGCCTTCGTTTGTTTTTTTGCTCACGCTGTATGCACAATCGCGGCAGTAATTACTCATTTAGTGATGTAATTACCGCTCGAAACGTACGGCTTGGATGCCAACACACCGCCGTCTGCATAAGTGCTCATGCCCAACACATTAGGCAGCACTACCCATTCATACGCATCCACATATGCAAACCAGAACCAGCGATTGAGCGCCCGCGGATCGGACTGTGTGAGATTACTGAAGTTGCTCAAAATCATCAACCGTTGAATATGGTGGGAATATCCCTGCTCAATCACCGGCCGAACTGCCTCCGAGAGACAATGCATGTCGGTCTCTCCACTCCAAAAAAGCTCTGATCAGGTATGAAAGATTCAGTTGATCGGGGAGTACAAAAATGGCGCTGCAAAAATCCTCTGGGTCTTGCAGGGTGATCCGATTATCAACCTCTTGCAAATGTTTTCGCTTTCCCATAATTTTTTCATCCCATATTGCTTTCAACTAAGTTAAGCAGGCTTATTCGAAAAGCGTTCCATTAGATAGTAGAAGAAAATTTTGGTATTCCAATTAATACTACTATTTTAGTACTAATTAAACAGTCTTAAATTAAATTGATTTATGAAAAAATCACTCACTCCTTTAGGCGAAACAGAGATGGAAGTGCTGCATCATGTATGGAAACTGCAGGAAGCAACGGTCAAGCAGGTGCGCAAACGCATTCTTGAAAACCGGCAGGTGGCCTATACCACCATTATGACCGTCATGAAAAATCTGGCCGACAAAGGCTATCTGAAATATCGCAAAGACGGCGTTACCTATGTATATAGTCCCGCCGTGGAGCCTGAATCAGTTCGCTTCAATCTGGTCAATGATCTGGTAAAAAAGGTATTTCGCGGATCACCCAAACAACTGGTGCAAACACTGGTGCAAAATGAAGATTTAAGCGAAGACGAACGCATAGAAATAAAGAACCTCATTGACGGTATGGAGGAATAGCTATGGAAGCGATCATCCCATTTTTGACCGACCTGGGTTCGGCGGGCCTTGATATAATCTGGTTACCGGTTATCATCTGGACCATTGCGGCCTTGGCAGTAATCGGTGGTTTAAACCTCTTCGAAAAACAAATATCAACATTATACAACTATCACATGCGGGTTGCCCTGCTTTGGGGCCTGGCGGCCGGTGTTTTAGGTGCGGTGATGATCTATTTTATGCCTGCTGCAACATCAGCAGGAAGCGGAATACCCACCAAATTTATCGTTATACAAAACCCCATAACGGTGGAAGCTACTGCAACATCTTCCATGGTAAACTGGGCTGAGCCCGCGCTCTGGGTCGGGTTGATCACTGCTCTCACGTTCTTGGCTGCAATAGGTTCTCTGATGAAGCTTATAGTAGATTTTATGCAGTTAAGACTATTTTCAGGCGCCCTCAACACGGCCGCCCCCAATTTAAAAGGAATACTCAACCCGCGTAATCAACGCCTTTTATTGCATGAGTATCCATCGGTAAAAATTATCTTTTCGGAGGATGTTTCCATTCCCTGCACCTTTGGCTGTTTGCAAAAACGTATTGTTTTACCTGCTGAATTTATGGACGATCCGGAAAAGCTTAACATGGCGGTTCGTCACGAACTGGTTCATATTAAGAGTAACGATTTCTTGGTCCATACAACCGTACGTATGATACGCGCCCTGTTTTCTTTTCACCCGCTGGTACACAAAATTGCGGCCAATATTGAACCTTACCGGGAAATGAACTGCGATCAACACGTGCTGCAGGATGCCGATATTTCGCAACAAAATTATGCACGGCTTTTGTTTGAATTATTACCCCAACCCATTTTTAAAACTGCTGCGGCTGTTAATATGGCTGTAAACCCATCAACCCTAAAAAAACGCATTCAAACCATGAAACAGTCAACCCCCAAAAACCCGTCCCTTCGCTGGAGCTTTTCACTGATGCTTGCATGCACGCTGACCCTTACCGGCCTAATGGCCTGCAGCGATATTGAAGAAGGCGGTATTACACGTAGTGAGGTAGAAGAAACGCAGACGCAAGCCAACAATTATAAAATCCCAACAGACGATGAGCCCCTTGTCATGGTGAACGGAGAAGAAATGAAGAAAAAAAATTGGAGAAAACTTAAACCAAGATACATAAAATCGATTGAGGTGCTTAAAGGTCATGCCGCCACCGAAAAATTTGGTGACGCAGGGCAAAATGGCATCATAGATATTACTCTCAACGACAAAGAAAAAGCGTTAAGCGATTTACTTACCGATGAAGAAATGAAAGCCAAAAATAAAATTAGCCAATCATCTAACATTTCAAAGGAGGAAATTTATCTTGCCGTCGAAAAACAGCCCCAATTAAAAGTGGACATGGCCCAATTGCAGAGCAAAGTGAAGTATCCTGCTGAATGTAAAAGTAAAGAAATAGAAGGGCGCGTGACCGTCCAGTTTGTAGTTGATACACAGGGTAAGGTTCAAGATCCCAATGTAATTCGCGGTATTGGCGGCGGCTGTGACGAGGAAGCCTTGCGAGTAATAAAACAGGCTGAATTTACCCCCGGCACCCAAAGAGGTAAAAAGGTAAATGTGCAAATGTCGATGCCCATTGTGTTTAAGATGAATTCATAAAGAAGCTATTGGTCAACTAAGGTGCGGTCCACGGTTAAACGTGGACCGCACCCGCCACTGGTGGGAGCATAATTTTTACAATTTTAATTGAAGCGGAACTTCATCGGTTCCGCTTTTTTTGTTTTATTGCAGTAAATAAATAGAGTAAACTGCATTAATTTAGAACCAGGTTTCTTTGAAAATACGCGCATACGCTGTTCATGGTTTTACTGCTCTTGGCGCTGCCTTAGGCTTATGGGCCATCATTTTAGTTTTTGAAGGTTATTTCCAAGAAGCGATATGGGTTCTTTGCGGGGCCGCAATCGTTGATGCCGTGGACGGAGCCTTGGCACGCGCTGTAAACATTCATGAAAATGCCCCCCGTATTGACGGCGCCCTCATGGATAACATCATCGATTTTGTTACGTGGACCATCGGTCCGCTGGTTTGGCTCTACGCTATCATGGATATGCCCGTTTGGGTGCTATTAATCTGTGCTTTTGCCAGTATTTTTGGCTTCACCAATGTGGAAGCCAAAACGGATGATGACTTTTTTACCGGCTTTCCTTCATTCTGGAATATTGTGGTGCTTTATATTTATTTGCTTCAACTTTCGATTCCGGTAGCTTCGGCGGTATTAATTGGTTTCGCCATTGCTACATTCCTGCCCATCAAATTTATTTATCCGTCTAAAACCGACCATTTTAAAACTCTGACACTGGTATTGGGGGCGCTGTATACCCTCCAGCTGCTGGCGCTTATTATTCTGTTCAACGAGTCCCCTTTTTGGTTAATTTACAGCTCGTTTATTTTCCCCATTTATTACTTTAGTACTTCTTTTTATTTACAAGTGAAACATCTGTAATTATAATACGTATGACGATATTCGGATTAAAATATTTTAGAAAAAAACTTTATGAGCGCACGATTAAGACGATCCCGTACCGATAAAATGATTTCCGGTGTTTGCGGTGGCATTGCCGAATATGTGGGATGGGATGCAACCATCATTCGTATTCTGTTTGTCATCCTTACTTTCCTGCTTTGGGGAGCACCCATTCTTATTTATTTCATTCTTGCGCTTGTAATGCCAGACTAAGCATATTCAATTTCTGAATTTTACCGGCCTTTCTTTTTGAAAAAACCCGCCAATTTACTAACTATAGTATCAATAAAAATTTGAATATTGATACAAAATGAAAATAGGAATTATAGGTCCTGCCGAACGATCCGTTGCATGGGAAAAACATCTTCGCCCCCATCAACTGGTATCAGAAGTACGCATCGCTGCAACCCTCGACGATATTGGAGCGGTTGATGCCTGTTTTTTACTGGATGAAACCCCCGCAAGATTAAATAACTTACTCAACACAATTAAGCTCGGCATCCCAACCTTCCTGGTATCTACCCTGCCAAGTGATTCCCAACTGATCGAAAAAATTTATCACGCCTCGCAGGAGGCCAATGTACAAATACAATTTTCGCACTGGCCCACTCTTGCACCGGCTACGCAGTGGATGGTTAAACAAATTTCGACTCCAAATTTTATTCAGGTCAGGCGTGAAATGAGCTACACCTCTTTTCTTGAAAGCAATATTTCACTGGAGGATTTATGGATTGACGAGGTCGCCTATTGCGCAAAGTATATTGGCGGGGCTGTCCACCACAGCGATATTAATATAAGCAAACTTAAATCCGGAAAAGCCTATTCCATGCACGTGATGCTGCGATTTAATAGTGGGGCAACGGCCGGAATTTATATTTCTGTTTCTGCTACAGAAAATAACCATAGCCGTTTTATAGCAAATAATACCCTTCAACTTAAGTGTAATGTCGGTCAACAAACCGTTCGGCTGGGTAAAGAAAATGCCAGTGGTCATCTCTATTTTGAAAAAAAATTGTTCGACCCTTCTCTCGCGGCTGAACAATCTGCTATACAGTTTTTAAAAGCTATCCAGCTCAATAATGCTACTTTATATAATAGTTACGATCTTCATCAGCTTTCAAGGTTAGTCGATCAGATTAAAGGCCAATCCTAACTATGCTTTTAGAAATCGCACACTTTTTGTTAACACTAAGTTAACATAGGCAGATTAAACATCAGCGTACCTACCTGCTAATATTATATAACAGGGCTTTGCAAAACCTCATAAAGAGTCTTCTCCCGAAGGGATTCCTTCGGAAGACTACATTCGCCCGATGTAAGATCGGTGCTCATTGCGCTCAGACTGACGTCATATTGAGCGCATCCGCCAGCTGGCGGAGAAGTCGAAATATGGACCAGTATTTCAAAGCCCCATATAAGTTATTGAATAGCAGTATTTTACGCTAAATTAATAAATTGTTAACAGATTTAGTTTCCCTTATTTTATCTCCCTTATATTACAGATGTAGAAAATCCTTTTAACGGAAGAAAAGAATTATGAAGAATCAATTATTTGAATTCTATTACAAACGTGGGTTAGATTACTTTGTATTTAAAAACCTGATGCACTTTAAAAAGCCGGGAAAGCAAACCCAAGGGTTTTATTTTGGGTTGATGACTATCATTTTAGTCACAGCTATGTTCTTGCAATAAATGTGGGTATTATAAGTACCAGATAGGAACATTACACTATTTTGTTTTTTTCTTCATAGCCGCAAAAAACTCTTTCAGCTTCTCCCGTGGTGCCAATTGGTCAATAAAATTGAATTGCCCGGCCGCCAACTTCTCACCGCCGTCAATCACCACACATTCGCCAGTCATGTACTCGGCCATATCGCTCATCAAAAAAGTTGCAAGATTCGCTAATTCATCGGGTTCTCCATAACGATCCATTGGTACTTTAGCCAAGAATTTCTCTTCAAAACTTTCATCCGGTACCAAGCGCGTCCAGGCCCCTTTGGTGGGAAACGGTCCCGGTGCTATTGCATTCAGGCGAATGCCATACGTAGCCCATTCGTAGGCCAGTGAACGCGTCATAGTTAACACGCCCGATTTCGCACAAGCCGAAGGCAGCACAAAGGCCGAACCGGTGTCTTCGGCGTAAGTGGTGACAATGCTTAACACATTTCCTTTGCGATCGTTGTCAATTAGGTAGTTTCCAAAGGCATGCGTACAGTTGAATGAGCCGTGCAGCACAATATCGATAATAGCCTTAAAGCCGCCGGGCGACAGATCTTCGGAGGCAGCCAGAAAATTGCCGGCTGCATTGTTCACCAGACCATCCATAGCCCCAAAATTATTAACAATTTCGCCGATCATTTCTTTTACACGATCATAATCTCGCACATCGCATTCATAGATTTCTACCTGCCCATCCCCTTGGTCAGCAATATCTTCAGAAGCATTTTCCAGCTTTGAAACCGTGCGGCCACATATAGCAATATTGGCGCCCAGCGAAGCAAATTTTTTCGCCATTTCAAGGCCGAGTCCGCTGCCACCGCCGGTGATAAGAATGGTTTGATCTTGGAGTGTATCTGATGTGAACATAGTTTTAATTGAAGGTAATACTGTTCCAGTTTTTTATAATTTCATCATTTCCCAATAGCTTGGAAAGTTCCTGCAAGGTGCTGTTTATGTTTTGCAAATCTAATTCATTTTTATTCTTCTCAAATAAAACTTTTACGTCTTCCAGATCACGTGCTCTACCTGCCACCATTTTATAGATAATTAAATCTTCGGCCTGTATAATCCGCACTTTCCTTCCTTTAATTGAGGTTGACAGGGCTCGCTTAATTGCGTCTCTTTCAAATTCAAGAAATGAAAAAATAAGGTCAACTCTTACATCCTCTTGTCGACCAAGAATGGGAAAAACATTGGTCTTTTGAGCAAATGACTTGGGATTTTCTGCACGTGGTGTAAATTTAGATCTAACGGCTTTAAAAATCTCATCGAATTCATCTATATCTACACCTAATACAATATCAATATCTTCTGTAAAACGAGCATGCCCGTGATACAGCGCGGCATAGCCGCCAATAATCATATATGGAATAGAATGATTATCGAGAATATGCACAATTGAAAGAAGAACGTTAGTTAGCACGGGAGTGTTTTTTTGCCACTTTCAGTTGATCGCGTAGATGAACCAACATTTCAAGGTGGTTGTGGCCCCCTTCTTTTACCGCCTTGGGGTTTATAATAAGTGCAGCTTCATATAATGCGTCTGCCTTTTTATACCAATTTTGTGAAGGCCCCACGTATTCTTCTTGTCTTTCCAAGGTTTCTATTTTATGTGCATTTTTGATCATTATGTTAATAAAGTGCAATTATTAGCCAACCTAATCAAGCGAAATTCTCAAAAATGCCGGCCGCGCCCATGCCACCGCCTACGCACATGGTAACCATGCCGTATTTACTGCCGCGGCGCTTCATTTCGTACAGAATCTGCGTAGTCAGCTTCGCACCTGTACAGCCCAGCGGGTGCCCCATGGCAATGGCCCCGCCGTTAACGTTTACGATATCTTCATCCAAATCCAGTTCCCGAACAACCGCCAGGGATTGCGCCGCAAAGGCCTCGTTTAGTTCAATGAGATCTATTTCACCCAAATCAATACCGGTTTTATCCAGCACTTTTGGAATAGCCTCAACCGGACCAATACCCATAATTTCGGGCGGCACTCCGGCTACCGAAAACCCAACATAGCGAGCCATAGGTTCCAGTCCCAATTCCTCAGCTTTTTCTTTGGTCATCACCATAACCGCCGAAGCCGCATCATTCATTTGCGAAGAATTTCCAGCTGTAACGGTGCCGCCTTGTTTAAATACAGCACGCAACTTGCCGAGTACTTCTGTGGAAGTATCGCGGCGCGGACCTTCATCTTCTTCAAAAATAAAGCGCTCTTCTTCGGTTTCTCCGCTGGCCGTAACCATTTTTTCTTTCACTTCTATGGGGGTGATTTGTCCTTCAAATCGGCCTTCATCCCATGCTTCTACGGCACGCATGTGGCTGCGGTAGGCAAATTCATCCTGATCTTTCCTGCTTACGTCATATTTTTTAGCCACATTTTCGGCCGTCAATCCCATATTGATATAAATTTCCGGATAGTTATCAACAAGGTCGGGGTTGGGTGCTACAACATATCCGCCCATGGGCACTTTAGACATGGATTCAACGCCGCCGGCAATAATAATTTCCGCGCCACCGGCCTGAATACGTTCCGAGGCCTGCGCGATGGTTTGAAGTCCCGATGAGCAAAATCGGTTCACCGTAGCTGCGGGAACTGAGGGCGGCAAGCCACCAAGCAGTGCACACTGACGTGCCATATTCAATCCTTGAGAGGCTTCCGGGAAGGCACAGCCAAGGATTACATCATCAACCATTTCGGGTTGAACAGAGGGCGCTCGTTTCAGTAAATCTTTAATTACATCTCCGCCCAACGTATCCGGATGGGTAAATCGTAATGATCCTTTATTAGC
>Ga0306868_1000724_pt1 | contig 19610 bp, 20 predicted proteins | sample AntRauTorckE6832_FD_190411 | JGI IMG/M metagenome (GOLD analysis project Ga0306868, IMG submission 190411) | Saline lake microbial communities from Rauer Islands, Antarctica - Metagenome Torckler E6 #832 (v2) (version 2) | ecosystem: Environmental > Aquatic > Non-marine Saline and Alkaline >... | reverse complement strand
TTTTTTTTGAAATAGATTTAGATGGTTTCTGTATTCAAATACAATAGATTAGACTTAATTTGTAACAAATTATAGTTATAGTACTCTTATAATTGCAGTATTTCTGCTAATTTTTAATACATAAAGAGATAAAAATGAAAAATATAAGAAAAGAAATAACATTTAGTTTGTTTTCAGTATTTATTTTAATTGGGAGCTTGCTTGTTTCTCCAAAAGTTCAGGCATTTGATCCAGGTGATATAATAATTACTTGTGGTTCTGATGAAACAACATGTTTCAGATATGCAGACGATTCTATTGATATAACAATCAATGGTGGAATTGAAGATATTCAATTTGAATAAATCGTATCGAACTACTAAAACTCTAATTTAAGGGAGGGGCTCTGACCTCTTCCTTATTTATATTTAAGCATTATGAGATTATCAGTTACTGTAAGCATAATTTTGACTTTTTTTTTATATAATAATTTAAAAGCACAAAATATTACTATTGAAAAAGTAAAAGAATTCAATCTTCCTGACGGATATGATTGTAATTTATTGGATATTGTACGGGAAGAAATCGTAATTACTTGTCCTCGCACATCAGCTTTTTATCATTCAACCGATGGAAAAGATTTAAAAGAAATTCCATATAGAATTGGACGCGGTCCTGGTGAATTGAGTCGTGTACCTTTTGGTATAGGTATTTTAAATGACCATATAGTATTTTCAGATCCTGATTTGCAAAGAATGTTTATTTACGACAAAAAAAATAAATCCTTTTTTGTGAAAAAAATAAAGCTCGATAGAGGTCTTTCTTTCATTTACTCCACAGATTATGATAGTCTGATTTTTGTACGAAATCGATCACTTGAAGGCATCGGAAATATGTATAATCTTATTACTGGAGAATTATCCGATCCATTCTTATTGGACAAGCCCTTTGAAAATTCCTTTTTACAAGATGGAAGAGTTGAGGTACAGGGCGATGTATTATTATTTGGAAGTTTACATGAGGGTTATGTGAGCATCTGGGACTTAAAAAAACATCAGCAAATAAAGAAATACCAGTTATTCAAAAACAAAGATACCGAGAAAAGATCGGCACAAATGAATGGTTTATCCGGGTTCATTCCTCCAAATTCTGAAAACAAAATTAAGGGAGTTGGCTTATATCAGAAAAAAGGTGGTGGGGAACTGATTTTAACACTTATAGAATCCACAAACGAAGAATTTGATATGGATAAGTTATACGTTTTTGACACTAAAAAAGAACAATTTGTATCAGAAATAAAACTGGAAACTGAAGGGGATATGTTTGAAATTTCAGGGGATTATCTATATGTGCATTATGAAGATAGGGACAAGCTTGTAAAGTATAAGTTAAATGCTAAATAACGGATTTGCTATGAGTAAAACGATATATCTTGTCATGATTGTTTTGATCTTGTCAACGGTGTTACTTTTTTATAAGCTCAATTCGGCAAATTCAAGCTTCCAAGAGTACATCTCGGAGAGTCAAAAACCAATTAATATTTACCAGTGTTTAAAAGTGAATTGTTTTATTTCTGCTTTCATGCAAAGTGGCACGCTTAATACAAAACATATGCTGATAGTGAAGCCTAAAAATTCTTGCGCCGAATGCGATGAAATGTTTTCCGTAGAACTGGAGCCTAGAATCAATGCAGTAAGCGGGTGGGAGGTAACAGTAAAAACTGATGATGAATTAGAGAATATTTTTGTGGATAATCATTTTCAATTTGAACATGTTACGCTAATAGCGTTGGATAGATACAAGACACATTATGTTTATGAATATCATCCAACCTTTCCACTCAAAAAAGCAAAAACAGAGGCTTTACTAACTTTTTTAGAGGAATCAGGCATTAAAAATAATGGAGTTACAAAGTAGCAAAGTATTCAACTTTGTCACTTTGCTACTGAATCACTTTGTCACCTATTCTTACTTAACTCTTTTCAGCAATACTCCAAAATGACCATCACAACCATGTTTATGCGGATATGTTTGGTAAGCCATTCCATCTTCGGCTAGAACTTCTTCTGGTACAAAATCTTCAAGCGGCTGTAACTCAAAATTGTCTTCCATTTTATCAAGAAACTTCTCGATCTGCTCCATATTCTCTTCAGGTTCTAACGAGCAGGTGCTGTAAACCAATCGCCCGCCACGCTTAACCATATTTGAAGCTTCCTCCAGAAGTTGTTCCTGTAGTTCAGCAGCATTTTTCAGTCCTTCTTCGTCGCGTCTCCAGCGAAGATCAGCACGTTTGCTCAGAACACCGGTTCCCGTACAAGGTGCATCCAGAAGAACAGCATCGGCTAAACCAAGAGAGACTTCAAGAACATCTCCTCCACGAATTTTGATATTTTCGGCACCGTAATTCAGGGCACTTTCAGCGAGCATTTGAAGTCGCGGATTTGAAATATCTACGGAAACGATCTCACCTTCAGCTTGCATCAGGTCAGCCATCATAATTGATTTGGTTCCCGGGGCGGCACATAGGTCAAATACTTTTTCGCCGGGCTGTGGATCTAAAACAGTTGGAGCAAATCCGGCGGCAATATCTTGAACAAGGCAAATTCCTTTAGAAAGCAATCCTTTTTCAATAAAAGGCTGAACAGTCGGCACCTTATAATAGTAGGGCAGCCATTCACTCGCTTCAAACTCTATATCCATTTTTTCCATACGGAGTTCAAAATTCTCCGGCTTGGTTCGCAGACTGTTAACCCGTACATAATAATGAGGGCGGGAATTATTAGCTTGCATCAGTTGGAAAGCTTCACGCTCACCGAATCGTTCTCTCCAGCGTGCAACCATCCATTCAGGGTGAGAGAAGGTAGTAGCTACCAGTTTGTTCCTATCTTTGAATCCCGGTTTGGGAAGTTTTTCACGATCACGCTGTAAGTTCCGCATAATGGCATTAACCAGATCGCCGGTTTTAGAACCCAGTTTCATTTTGGCAATTTCCACCGCTTCATTAATGGCAGCATAATCAGGTGTGCTGTCCATAAAAAGCATATCGTAGATAGCGAGACGAAGGATGTTTTTTAACCCCGGCTTCATTTCGACTACAGAAACGCTTGAAAATTCATCGATCAGGAAATCGAGATAACTTCGCTTTCGTAATATGTTCTGGACGTATTCTCTAACCTGAGCACGTTCTCGAGGTTCTAACTCATTAGCGTGTGCATAATCGAGCACCTGCTTTTCATCAAATTCTATAAGAATGTCTACACTTACCGAGCGTTCTGATATTTCAGTTTCCAAAGGAGTTCGAGTTTTTAAAATTGAGGTTACCGGCAACAAAAAAAGGTGATTGTTGTCACCTTTTGTCGTGGATGATGCAATAAAACAAAGCACGATACTGAACGTGACTTTAATAGCTTATAAAGATAAAAGTTTAACGTGGGAGTTGCTAATGGAAGTGTGGGGTTTTGTAGGTTTTTTGTAAGTGCTGGATGTTTGAACCAAATTCAACGTTCAAGTCCACCTAACGGTCTGACGGCTTGAGCCCGTCTGACCGTTTGTCTGTCTCCGTCACCCAAACCCAAACCCAAACCCTAATCCATCGATCAGACGGGCAATCCGTCAGATCGAGTACTGGACAGTAATTCCATCATCTGGTTCTCTTTGAATTACTTTTACCCATACAAAACCCACCTGAGCCGAGTGATGGGGTAGAAATAATAGATCATAATATTTGTACAGTTTTTCGTTGCCTCTCTTTATCTATCTCCCTATCTTTGACAGCCTTTGCAGTAGTGCATTAAAAAAGCTGCTAATTATCTAAGCAAAAACTAACAAAATCGCGATTTAGCACATGAATAAAGGAAAGATAGCACAGGTAATTGGACCTGTAGTTGACGTTGATTTTTCAGACAGTAAAACTCCCGCTGTTCTCAATGCACTTGAAATTGAGATGACAGACGGTTCAACCCTAACACTTGAGGTTGCGCAACACCTTGGTGAAGATCGTGTGCGTACCATCGCGATGGATTCAACTGACGGACTTGTTCGCGGTATGGATGTAACTGATACCGGAAAAGCTATTTCGATGCCAATTGGCGAAGATATAAGAGGAAGGCTGTTTAATGTAGTTGGTGATGCTATTGACGGTATTGACGCTCCGGAAGGAAAAAATTCTTACCCTATTCACCGTGATGCTCCTGCTTTCGATCAATTGGCTACATCATCTGAAATGCTCGAGACCGGGATCAAAGTTGTTGATTTGCTTTGCCCATATGCAAAAGGTGGAAAGATCGGATTGTTCGGTGGTGCCGGTGTAGGTAAAACGGTATTGATCCAGGAACTGATCAATAACATTGCAAAAGAGCACGGTGGGCTTTCGGTATTTGCCGGTGTTGGAGAGCGTACCCGAGAAGGAAATGACCTTCTTCGTGAATTCCTTGAATCAGGTATTATCAATTATGGTGATGAGTTTAAAGAGTCTATGGAAAAAGGAGAGTGGGATCTTTCCAAAGTAGATAAAACGAAATTAAAAGAATCTCAGGCAACTCTGGTATTCGGTCAGATGAACGAACCACCCGGAGCCCGTGCTCGTGTAGCACTTTCAGGATTAACTGTTGCTGAGTATTTCCGTGATGAAGTATCCCGGGACATCCTGCTCTTTATTGACAATATTTTCCGATTTACTCAGGCCGGTTCTGAGGTATCAGCGCTGCTTGGGCGTATGCCTTCTGCGGTAGGTTACCAGCCAACATTGGCTACTGAAATGGGTGACCTTCAGGAGCGTATTACTTCTACTAAGGACGGATCTATTACTTCTGTTCAGGCCGTATATGTACCTGCCGATGACTTGACTGATCCTGCTCCTGCAACAACTTTTACTCACTTGGATGCAACAACGGTACTTTCCCGTGCATTAACTCAGATCGGTATCTATCCGGCAGTTGATCCTTTGGATTCATCATCAACTATTCTTGATCCTAAAGTTGTAGGACAAGAGCATTATGATGTTGCAAACAGAGTGACTCGTTTACTGCAGAATTACAAAGATCTACAGGATATCATCGCTATTTTAGGTATGGATGAGCTTTCTGATGAAGATAAATTAGTAGTTAGCCGTGCGCGTCGTGTTCAGCGATTCTTATCACAAAACTTCCACGTAGCTGAGCAGTTTACTGGTCAGGCGGGTGTTTATGTGAAAGTTGATGACACCATTCGTGGATTCAAAATGATCCTTGACGGTGAACTTGATCATCTTCCGGAAAATTCATTCTACATGGTAGGAAACATTGACGAAGCAATTGCAAAAGGCGAGAAACTGCTTGCCGAAGCTGAAGAAGAAGAAGCTGCTTAATCAACTTATAAAAACTGATCATGAGCACATTTAATGCACAGATACTTACTCCGAACGGTTCTCTCTTTGAGGGAGAAGTGAGTGGTGTGAAGCTACCGGGAACTCAGGGTAGCTTTGAAGTAAAAGCGAATCACGCTCCTATAGTGTCAACACTGGAAAAAGGCACTGTTTTGGTGCGTAAATCCGGGGGCGATGTTACCTATGCAATTTCAGGCGGATTTGTTGAAGTTAACAACAACAAACTCACATTACTAGCAGAGTCAGTAGAAGAAGCCTGATGTGATTATCATATATTTAGTATTAAAAAAGCCGATGGAAACATCGGCTTTTTTTGTTTATTGAAGCGACTATCTTTGTAAAAATCTTCATTAGTATTGATCTATGAAAATCTTCTTTCTTATTCTCTTTTTTGCGGTTCCAACTCTGCTTTTTGCTCAGCAGAGACCTGATACTACATTTACTATCAATATTAGTGATCCCGAATTTTCTGAAGGAGAAGGCCCGGTTTTATGTATCGATTCTGCTCATAATAATTTACATACTTTTGATGGTGGATTTGCACCTTTTGCACGAGTGATGCAGTATGATGGATACGAGGTCAAAGATTTTAATCATATTTTTACACAAACAGATCAGCTTCAAAGCTGTAATGTCATTGTAATTGTAAATGCGTTACACGAGAGTAATATCGGAAACTGGGTTCTTCCAAATCCTTCGGCTTTTTCCAAAAAAGAAATTTTGAGTTTAAATGAGTGGGTCGAAAGGGGCGGCTCATTGTTACTTATTGCCGATCATATGCCATTTGCGGGAGCTGCTTCTGAGCTGGGTTTATCCTTTGGTTTTAGATTCAGAAATGGTTTTGCAACGCTTGAAAAAGAACAAGGTCAACCTGACCTGTTTACACTAGAAAATGGCAGGTTACTCGAAAGTCCGATCTTGGGCAAGAATATAACTTCAGTAACAACATTCACAGGCTCAGCTTTTACCTATCCGGATGAGGCGTCCCCCGTACTTGTTTTTGCGGAAGGTGATTTTAGCCTTGAACCTGAAGTGGCATGGCAGTTTGAGGAAAATACAGAAACGGTAGACATCAGTAATTATACTCAGGGCGCTATCATGGAATATGGTAATGGTAAACTAGCTCTTTTTGGAGAAGCCGCCATGTTTACGGCTCAAACCATCCAAACTCCCCAGGGGGAATTTAAGGTCGGTTTAAACAACACAGACCTTGCGCCTCAGAATATTCAGTTCTTACGAAATCTCATGCATTGGCTGGATTAGTTCCACTCTGAATTACCAACCGATTCTTCCTTTGTTTTGATCCTTAATAAGCTCATTTCTTGTTTTATTTGGATCTTCGGGCATTACAAATCCGGGAGGGGGTTCGAATGCATCATATTTCCAATAGGTATCTTCATCACTAGTGGCATTATTGATGAATGTACCTACAATTGGAAGCGCTGTTCTGGCTCCCTGCCCGATACTTTGCCAGCTTGGAATGTCTTGGTTGAATCTGATCCTTCGGTCTTCACCACCAACCCAAGCTCCCATAACAATATGTGGCATCATTGCAACAAACCAGTTATCAGCAGCATTATTTGTTGTACCGGTTTTTCCGGCAACATCCTGTCGAACACCATATACATTCCTAAGTCGTACTCCGGTTCCATAGAAATCTTCTCCCCCGCGAATAACTCCCCGTAACATATCAGTGATGATGTATGCCGTTTCGGGACTGATAACTTCAGAAGTATATTTAGGATGAAATTCCTTAAGGATATTACCTTCCTTATCCTCAATTCTTGTAATGGCCAAAGGTTCGATATGTACTCCTTTATTTACAAAAGTAGTGTAAGCACTTGTCAGTTCGAGCAGAGAAACATCTGCTGTTCCTAATGCAATAGAGGGATAAGCAGGGGTTGAACTCATATCAATCCCTAAATTAGAGGCCATTTCCTTGATTTTCCGAGCCGCAGGATCTAACTCCCAGAGTTTATTTGTACCGGGTGCTCCAGCAATTTCAGGCAGCAATCTTACTGTCACATTATTCATACTTCGGGCTAATGCTTCCCGTAAGGAAACATCAACAGGACCTTCAGCGACCGTTTCGTCTTTGGGGTTCCATATTTTACCCTGTCGGTCATAGAAAGTGACCGGAAACTTAGAAAACTTATGGTAAGGTTTATATCCGTTATCAATGGCCACGGAGTAAACAAAAGGCTTGAATGTGGAACCTGCCTGTCTTTTGGACTGATAAACATGATCAAACTGAACATTACCATAATCCGTGCCACCTACCCAGGCCAAGATATTACCATTTACAGGCTCAATGGCTACAAAACCGGCTTGAAGTCTTGTTCGGGCTCTTTTAACTGAGTCAACATAGGCAGTGTCTGCAAACAAAGAATCAAAAACGACCTGCTCTATCTTGGTGTCATATTTGGAGAACCCATTTTTGTATCGGTCAGTTTCCCTCATAAAACTTCGGAGAAAAAGAGGGTACTCTTCCCAGAGTTTGTCCATATACTCATCACTTCCAGAAGTACTCCATTCTGCCTCAAATATCCCTTGAAGAGAATCAAGCTTGGTTTCTACGGCTCTTTCCGCGTGTTTTTGAAGTTTGGAATCTATGGTGGTGTATATGACCAAACCGTCTTTATAAAGATCGTATCCATTTTCTTCTAACCAGGGGTTAACTTTTTGGCGAACGTACTCACCAAAATACCGGCTTTGTCTTCCTGTTTTGAAAGGGGGATGGTAATCCAATTCAATTAACTGTTCCACCATGGCTTCATATTCGCCTTCTGTAAGGAAGTTTCGCTTATACATTTGTGATAATACAATGTCGCGACGGCCTTTTGAACGTTCAGGAAAAATCCGTGGGTTATAAGCATATATAGCTTTTAACGAACCTATCATTACCGAAGCTTCCGGAATGGTAAGCTCCTTGGCTGGTTTGCCAAAGTGAGTTTGGGCGGCTGCTTCAATACCAAACGTTGAATTAGGGAATTCTACGGTATTCAAATACATCTCAGCAATCTCACGCTTGGTATATCTTTTTTCCAGCTGAACAGCAGTGATCATTTCGCGGAATTTTCGGGAGATGGAAAATTCCTGTCCGATCTTTTTATATAAATTACGCGCCAGCTGCTGACTGATGGTCGAAGCTCCTTGCCATCTGCCATTTATTATGTGATAGGGAATAGCTAATGTTCTAAACATATCCATGCCCCAGTGATTGTAGAATCGATGATCTTCTGTGGCAACCAAGGCATCAACTACGTGAGGGGAGATATCTTCATAGCGAACCCATTTTCTATTCTCGGTAAAGTATTTATCGAGTGTTGCTCCATCGCGACTTCTAGCTTCAGAGGCAATAGCGGTTTCAGGATTTTCAAATTCATCGGCAGAGGGGAGTCCCTGAAATAAATAAATAAGGTACCCACCAACAATAAGAATCAGAATTCCGGCAGCAATGCCTGACCACTTTAATATTGTATTAAAGTAAGGATTTCTATTTTTTGATATTGATCCGTCAGAAGCTTCGTTCTTATCTTTACGCTCTTGTAGTATCTTTTTTCGGTATTCCGGGTCATTGAAATACCGTTTATGATCAATGGGTTCTTTCTTTTCGTCGCTCATACTCTTTAGTTAATTCCTTCGAAAGGTAAAAAATTTTTCGATGACGCTTTCCATTTAACGAGACTCAAACCTTTATTGTTATATAAGGCCATAGTTCTGTGATTAAAAAACGTTCCTAGGTTTATATAGCTTCCGCGTGAAAATGTTTCGATTCGGGGTACATGGTCATGTCCACTTATTATAAAGTCCAGATTATGCTTAGCAAATATCATTTTAGCCTGCCGGTTCAATGGCTCGGGATTGTGGTTGTTTCTTCGTCTTGTAACAGAAGAAAAAGCTTTCATGGTTGCGAGTCCCTTTTCCGGGGGCAAGATCTTTTGATAGGTACTTACAAAAGTTCTATTGCGTAACAACTTATGAAACGCAGCCCTGGGAAAGTCGATCTTGGCAGCTGCTACCCCATCACCATGCATTAGTAAAAACCTCTTATCATTAATTTCCTTCAACCTGAAATTAGATTCGAGATCAAATCCCCGTTCTACAAAATGACCGAAGGTCCAGTTATCGTGATTTCCGGTTATATACAAAGCTGGGGTCACCGTATTATTATAGTCTTCAAAAGCGTCTAAAACATTTTTTCCAAGATCTGGAATAAATCCTTTTTCGGGATACTCCATCCAATAGTCAAAAAGATCTCCAAGAATATGGATCTCAATATGCTTTTCTTTACAATACCCAATAAGCCCGATCAGGTCTTCCTCGATCTGACGATTGGTTTCGGTTGAGAAAGCACCAAGATGCACATCTGATATAAAAACCTGCTGATCAAAACTCATAAGTTACTTCTTGCGGGTAATAACGAAATGAATAAGATCGGCAAAGTCTTGCTTGGCCGGAGAGTCGGGGACTGAATTAAGGCTTTCGATCGCTTTATTTGCATAATCATACATCATTTCTTTTGCATACTTCATTCCATCGTTCTGGTGAACAAAATCAACGATCTCATCAATATTTGAATTAGATTTTTTTCGCTTCTTCATTAATGAGCGAATATGAGCTGACTTCCGTTTTGGGGCATGTTCGAAGGCTTTTATCAAGGGAAGTGTAACCTTGCGCTCCTGAATATCATTTCGTGTTGGTTTGCCGATGTCATCCATTCCATAATCAAACAAGTCATCTCTTATTTGAAAGGCAATACCGATACACATTCCGATCTCCCTCATTAAGGAATGAATTTCCTCATCATCGGTCACTGATACCGCACCGCACTCACAACAAGTTGAGATCAAACTCGCAGTTTTCTCGGAAATGATCTGGAAGTAGCGCTCTTCAGTCATGTTAAAAAGTCCGGCCGTTTTAAGCTGGCGCAATTCACCTTCACTCATTTTTTGAACCGCACGGGACTGAACTTCAAGCAGTTGGTGCTCTTTATTTTCCAAAGCGATCAATAATCCCTTCGACAATAAATAATCACCCAAAAGCACTCCGGCTTTATTCTTCCATATTTTGTTAATACTAACAAATCCACGCCTGCTGTCAGCCTCATCAACTACATCATCATGAATAAGCGTTGCCGTGTGCAACAGTTCGATCATAGTAGCAGCGATATAACTTTTCTTATTGATATCTCCGAATAAGTTAGCAGTCATAAAGACGAGGGTAGGGCGTAACTCCTTACCTTTTTGGCGCAGAAGGTAATTAATGATCTGATCTAGTAAAAAGACATCGGACTTAATAGTTTCTTTAAAAAAATTCCTGAACTCAGATAAGTTTTCTGAAACGGGGGCTGTTATTTCTTTAAGGGTTTTTCTGGTAACGGTCTCAGAATTTATATGTTCTAACTCTTCGTTATCGATCATCAATTGTGTTGAAATTTTCTTAAACTTGGTCGTGTAATAATTTACTGATAATACGGAACAATTATTTACTCTCAATAACTCACTCACTCTCACTATAATTTTATGTCAACAGATATTATTAATGTTAAAACGATCGGAGTTTTAACAAGCGGGGGAGATTCTCCCGGAATGAACGCGGCTATTCGTGCCGTGGTTCGCGCATCGGAACAGAATGGGATCTCAGTGTATGGAATAATGCACGGTTATTATGGACTGATAAACGATGAGTTCATGGAACTGGATACTCATTCGGTCTCGAATATCATTCAGCGCGGAGGTACTATGTTAAAAACTGCACGCTCAGAAGAATTCCGAACAGAAGAAGGAAGAACAAAAGCAGCAGAAAATTTAAAAAAATACGGCATCGATGCACTGGTTGTAATTGGCGGTGACGGAACATTTACTGGAGCCAATAAAATCAGTAAAGAGCATCATATAAATGTAGTTGGCGTACCAGCCACCATCGACAATGATATAATAGGAACCGATGAAACCATTGGGTATGATTCTGCACTTAACACAGCCTTAGAAGCTATTGACAAGATCAGAGATACTGCTGATGCTCACGAACGAATGTTTCTGGTTGAAGTTATGGGCCGGGATACCGGATTTATAGCGCTGGAAACAAGTATTGCCAGTGGCGCTGAGATTGCTCTATTACCGGAAGAACTAACAAATATAGAAGAAGTTAAACGACAGCTCCACGAAATGCTTCAGCAGCAGCGAAGAAGCAGTTTGGTGGTTGTAGCAGAAGGAGATGAAACCGGAGGAGCTATTAAACTGGCAGATAAGATCAAAGATGATTTTGCACAGTACGACATGCGGGTTTGTATTTTAGGGCACATTCAGCGAGGCGGTGCCCCTACAGCCAGAGACCGTGTGCTAGCAAGTCGGTTAGGTGCTGCTGCCGTTAAGATTTTGAAAGAAGGCCATAGCGAAGTTATGGTCGGTGTAGTAAATAACGCATTGAAAATTACTCCAATGCGGGTAGCAATTTCAAAGAAGAAGGAAATTGATCATACATTAATTGACTTAGCTAAAGTACTCAGGTAAACAATGATTAAATGTGATATAGGTTTAGGACGGAAGTTTATTGGCGACGATGATTATCTAAAGGCACGAAAAAAAGTAGATAGTGCTTTTGGACAGCTAAAGAATAAAACCGGTCCGGGTGCCGAATGGTTGGGGTGGCGGGATATTTTAGCAGAACCCAATGATGCTGTTTTGGAACGAATCAGTTCTTTAGGTCAGGAAATTCGTGCTAAGGCAGATATCTTTATTGTTTGCGGTATTGGGGGATCTTATCTGGGAGCGAAAGCTGTGATTGATTCTCTTTCACCACACTTCGGTAATAAAGGACCTGAGATCATCTATGCCGGTCATCATCTCGGCGGGAAATACCTTGATGAGTTACTAAAGTATCTTAAGACTCCTAAAGCTGATGGATCATCAAAGAATATTTACCTGAATGTGATTTCAAAATCAGGCTCAACTCTTGAAACGGCTTTATCTTTTCGCATGTTGAGAGAGCTTTTGGAAGATATGTATGGTGATGACACCTCTGAGCATATTATTTGTACAACAGGTAAAGAAGGTGGAGTGCTAAATAAAGTTATCGAGGAAAAAGGATATCGAAAATTTATTGTCCCTGATGATGTTGGGGGAAGGTATTCTGTGCTTACGCCTGTAGGTTTATTGCCAATTGCGGTAGCGGGAATTGATGTAAGAACACTCTTTTATGGGGCCGTTTCTGCATATAATGATTATGAAAAAAATGCGGAAGACATTTTGGAATATGCGGCACTGAGAAATGCGATCCACGAATCAGGCAAAACCATTGATGTATTTGCAACTTTTGAACCTGAATTATCTTCGATGGGAGGGTGGATCCAACAGTTGCTGGGTGAAAGTGAGGGTAAAGAGGGGCAGGGTATATTCCCGGCGGTTGCTACTTTTTCTACAGACCTTCATAGTTTGGGACAGTTTATTCAGCAGGGGCAGCGAAGCCTAATGGAAACCTTTATCATTGTAGAGAAGCCTTTTTCAAAACTTGAAGTAAATGAATTGGAAGGCAATGATGATCAATTAAACTACCTGGCCCGAAAAACATTTCATGAAATTAATAAGAATGCACGTGAAGGAACAACCGAAGCTCATAGCGAAGGAGATGTCCCCATAGTCAGAATTTCTATGTCTGCTCTGAATGCAGAAAATATAGGAGCACTTATTTACTTTTTTGAATTGCTAACAGGAATATTTGTTTACAGTCTTGGGGTGAATCCATTCAATCAACCCGGGGTAGAAGATTACAAAAAAGCCATGTATCGTTTACTTGGCAAATAATTAAAATCATTTATGGAAGAAGAAAAAAAAGCTTCTAAATATATTGCGGTAGCAGGAAATATTGGTGCCGGGAAATCATCACTGACGGGATTGTTGGCCAAACACTTTAACTGGGAGGCCTTCTATGAATCGGTTGATGATAATCCCTATTTGCAGGACTTTTATGAGGACATGCGTCGCTGGAGTTTCAACCTGCAGATCTATTTTCTATCAAGCCGTTTTCGTCATCAAAAAGAAATGCTCAATGATGATGTAAACCTCATCCAGGATAGAACGATCTATGAGGATGTGGAGATATTTGCAAAGAACCTTCATGAGATGAATTTAATGAGCGACAGGGATTTTGCTAACTATGAAGCTCTGTTCAGTGAGATGAGTTATTACCTGCAACCACCTGATCTGCTTATATATTTACGTGCGCAGGTTCCGACACTCGTTAAGCAAATTCAACAGCGGGGCAGGGACTATGAGAACACCATTCGCATTGAATATTTGGAACGTCTGAATAAGTTATATGAGGACTGGATCGACCGATACCCCCATGAAAAACTCATTATTGATACTGATGACCTTGATTTTGTAAACGATCAGGAAGATCTTGGAAAAGTAATTAGTCTTATTGAACAACGTATGTTCGGTTTATTTAATTGATTGAACCACACAAGTATAATGCTTATTTTAGGTAGCTATTGAGGAGATGTTCTATGCTAAAGTTTAAGATCTTTGAAATACCTGAAGAACAAAGTGAGAAAACCGTTGAGTTAGGCTCAGATGAGCTTGATCTTGAAGGAATCACTTTTAAGGGCGGTACGGTTCATATAGAATTTTATCGCACACTTCATTTTGTGAGAACTCAGTTTACTGTTGATGCAACCGTAGAATTGATCTGTGATCGTTCACTGGATGCATTTGACCATGAGGTTCAGCAAGATTATGAAGTGCTTTTTAAGGCAGAAGAAGTAGAAGAATCAGCAAATGAAAATGGAGCCGTAAGAAATTACGATCATACATCAAAGCAAATAGATTTAGAGCAGGATGTACGAGATACCATTTTGCTGAATCTCCCAACAAAAAAATTACACCCCCGCTTTCTAGATGAGGACGGAAATCCGAAGGAAGTACTGAATGAACAATTCGGTGATATCCCAGAAGATGATGAAGACCGGATCGATCCAAGGTGGGAAAAATTGAAAGATTTAAAAGAATAACGATAAGGTATATTTAATGGCACATCCAAAACGACGAACCTCGAATGCGCGCAAAAATAAGCGTCGTGCTCATCATGCAATTTCTGATGTTACGTTAGCAAAATGCTCAAATTGTGGAGCATTGCACCGCTATCACCATGCTTGTGCTGAGTGTGGATACTATCGCGGTCGTCAGGTAATGAAAGCAGCTAACTAAACATTTGATATATGATTGTTGCAGTTGATGCAGCCGGTGGAGATTTCTACCCAAAAAATCCAGTTGAAGGTGCACTTCAGGCTATAGAAGAAAACAGTGAGTTAACTGTACTTCTGGTTGGTCCTGAAGACCTCATTAAAAAAGAACTCGAGGATCATTCTTATGATGAGAAGAAGGTTTTGATTCATGATGCTCCTCAGATAATTGGTATGGAAGAATCTCCGGCTCAGGCTGTCAAAACAAAACAGCAATCATCTATTGTGGTAGGTATTGGCTTGCACAAGGCCGGTAAATGCGATGCTTTTGTAAGTGCTGGAAATACCGGTGCTTTGTTGGCAGGATCCATGTTTATTTTAGGTAAACTTAAAGGCGTATTACGGCCTACTATTGCATCCTACTATCCCACTATTAAAGGGTTTAGGTTGTTAGTTGATGCCGGTGCAAATCTTGAGATCAAACCGGAAACAGCTGTTCAGTTTTCAAAAATGGCTGAGATCTATTGCGAACAAATTCTGAAAATCAATTCTCCCAAAATCGGACTCTTAAACGTAGGGGAAGAAGAAGGGAAAGGAACTGAGGTTCTTAAAGAGATCTTCAATACCCTCAAAGAAGAAGATAATTTCATCGGTAATGTTGAAGGGAAAGATATCCTTTCAGGAAAGGCTGATGTTTATTTATGTGATGGTCTGGTTGGGAATATCGTTCTCAAATTTGGCGAATCTATCCCTGATATCGTTCAGAAGATGATAGGCTCAGCAGTTAAGGATATGGATCTTTCAGAAAAAGAAATTCAGAATATTCAGAAAGTGCTCCACACAGCTTTATCACCTTTTAACTATGAAAATGTAGGTGGTATCCCTTTCTTAGGAGTAAATGGCGTTAGTATTGTAGGGCACGGCGGAAGCTCTCCTTTAGCCATCAAAAATATGATTAAAAGTGCTGTTCAAACTGTAGAAAACGACGTGAACGGTAAAATTGTAGCATCTTTAAATTGAGCTAAATTTCTTCATGGAAGTAAAAAGAGCAAAAATTTCAGCAGTGGGACATTATCTGCCTGAAGATCGTATGACCAATAAGGATCTGGAAAAGCTGGTAGATACCAACGATGAATGGATCCGAACCCGAACAGGAATTGAAGAACGCAGAATTTTAAAAGATCCTGACAAAGCTACCGCTTTCATGGGAACAGAAGCGGCAAAAGAAGTACTTGAGCAACGTGGCATTTCAGCTGAAGAGATAGATCTGATCATATTAGCTACAGTTACTCCTGATTATATGTTCCCTGCCACAGCCTGTTTGGTTCAAAAGAATATTGGCGCGAAAAACGCTTTTGCATTTGACCTTTCCGCAGCTTGTTCAGGCTTCTTGTATGCCTTAAGTACAGGGGCCATGTACATTGAATCGGGGCGAGCCAAAAAAGTCCTGGTTATCGGAACCGACAAAATGAGCTCGATCCTGGATTACAGCGACAGAACCACTTGTATTCTATTTGGAGATGGAGCAGGAGCCGTTTTACTTGAAGAATCAGAGGACGGGACGGGAATCATTGACCAAAAGCATTATGTGGAAGGTGATAACGAATGCAGTTTATATCAGCCTGCAGGTGGCAGTCAAAATCCTGCTACTGAAGAAACTGTAAAAAATAAGAAACATTACTTACAGCAAGACGGACGGGCGGTATTCAAAAAAGCTACAATGGGTATGGCCGATGTTTCTCTTGAGATAATGAAGCGTAATGACCTGGAGCCTGAAGATGTAGCGTGGTTAGTTCCACATCAGGCAAATATGAGAATTATTGATGCCACAGCACGACGTATGGGACTTTCAAATGAGAAAGTGATGATCAATATCAACAAATATGGAAATACAACCGCAGCCACAATTCCTCTTTGTTTATACGATTGGAAAGACCGGTTGAATCACGGTGAAAATATTGTTTTAGCAGCATTTGGTGGAGGATTTACCTGGGGTGCTATCTATTTAACCTGGGGGATAAAATAATATGAGTACCGCATATTTATTTCCAGGACAAGGATCACAATTTGTTGGAATGGGGAAAGAGTTATATGACTCAACCCCGAAAGTCGCTGAATATTTTGATAGAGCCAATGAGATTCTTGGTATAGACCTGAAAGCGATCATGTTTGAAGGGCCTGAAGAGAAATTAAAGCAAACTGAATTTACACAACCTGCAATTTTTCTTCATTCAGTAGCTCTCTACAAAACATTGGATGCAAATCCTGATATGGTTGCCGGGCATAGTCTTGGTGAATTTTCTGCATTGGTTGCTTGTGGAGCAGTTTCTTTTGAAGATGCTCTAAAGATCGTTCGCCGAAGAGGTGAGCTGATGCAGCAAGCAGGAACTGATAATCCCGGAACTATGGCTGCAGTTATAGGTATGGATGATGAAGCAGTTGAAAAAGTTTGTGCTCAGGCCTCTAAAGAATCCGGTAAAGAAGTAGTTGCCGCCAATTATAATTGTCCAGGTCAGCTTGTGATCTCAGGATATAAAGAAGCGGTAGAAAAAGCGGTGGAACTGGCTAAAGAAAATGGTGCACGCATGGCTATGTTGCTTCCCGTGAGTGGAGCTTTTCATTCCTCACTGATGCAGCCCGCTTATGATGGATTGAAAGACCAACTGAAAAAGTTAGAAATAAAGTCACCGGATTGCCCGATCTACAGTAATTATTCTGCTGAGGCGACTACAGATCCAGAAGAGATCAGGTCAAATTTACTTAATCAGTTGTTGAATCCAGTACGCTGGACTCAGACCTTAAACAATATGAGTTCAAATGGAGCGGATTCTTTTGTTGAAGTAGGGCCGGGCAAAGTATTGCAAGGTTTAGTGAAACGTACTTTAAAAGGCGCAGAAATTTCAGGACATCAATAAAACAGAACTATGAGTTTATCATTAGAAGGGAAAACCTGTTTAGTAACCGGTGGAAGCCGTGGAATTGGAAGGTCTATTGCACTTAAGCTTGCCGAGTTCGGGGCTGATGTTGCAATAACATATGCCCGTTCAGCAGATGCAGCAGAAGAAGTGAAAGCTGAAATTGAAAAAATAGGCCGAAAAAGTAAGGCATTTCAGGCTGATGCCGTCAACTTAGAGCGTGCCGAAGAAGTTATTAATGAAATAGTTGAAGACTGGAGCAAGCTTGATGTGATTGTTAACAATGCCGGAATCACAAAAGATAATCTCATTCTTCGTATGAGTGAAGAGCAGTGGGATGATGTGATCACCACAAACCTTAAAAGTGTTTTTAACTACTCGAAAGCCGCTGCCAAACCGATGATGAGAAACCGTGGAGGCTCCATTATAAATATAAGTTCGGTTGTAGGTATTTCTGGAAATGCAGGACAAAGTAATTACGCAGCCTCAAAAGCAGGCATCATAGGATTCACAAAATCATATGCTAAAGAATTGGCCTCAAGAAATATTCGTGCAAATGTTATTGCTCCGGGATATATTCTCACCGACATGACTGGTGAATTGGATGAAAAAGTTTTAGAAGGAATTAAATCTGAAACTCCACTTGGAAGAGCAGGCGAAGCTGATGAAGTAGCTGATGCGGTTGTCTTCCTTTCATCAGACATGAGTTCGTACATTACCGGTGAAGTGATCCGGGTAGATGGCGGCATGGCAATGTAATTACAAATATTGCAGAAGCAAGACTGAATTTTTATGTTCAAATCACTTATTTTATCAAAATTATAATTATCAACTAATCACTGAAAAAGGACACAAAATGTCACAAGACGTAGAAAAAAAAGTAAAAGCTATCATTGTAGATAAACTTGGTGTTGATGAATCAGAAGTAGCAGGAGATGCTAACTTCACTAACGACCTTGGTGCTGATTCACTAGATACCGTTGAGCTGATCATGGAATTCGAAAAAGAATTTGATCTAAGTATTCCTGATGAAGATGCAGAGAACATTGCAACTGTTGGAGATGCAGTAACTTATCTGTCAGGGAAATTATCCTAAATTAATACACACAAAAAATCACCTATGAGCACTCGCAGAGTCGTAGTAACGGGTATCGGGGCTTTTACGCCTATCGGTAAAAGTGCGCCAGATTTCTGGAACGGATTAGTTTCAGGAAAAAGTGGTGTGCGTTCTATCGAACATTTTGATACGACCGACTTTCCTACAAAATTTGCTGCTCAGATTGAGGATTACGAACCTACTGATTACTTCGATCGCAAAGAAGCCAGAAGATTAGATAAAGTAGCACAGTATGCTCTTATCGCTTCAGGTGAAGCTATCGAAGACAGTAAACTTGATCTGGATAAAATCGATAAAGATGAAGTTGCTGTATTGGTAGGAACAGGCATTGGAGGAATGGAAACATTCTATGAGCAATCCATCTCATTTCATGAACATGGACCTCGTGGTGTATCCCCATTCTTCATTCCTATGCTTATTCCTGACATCGTATCCGGACAGATTTCAATCAAGTACGGGTTTAGAGGACCTAATTTTTGTGCAGTTTCTGCTTGTGCAACAGGTTCTCATAACATCGGGCTTGCTTATGATTCCATCCGGTACGGACAATCAGATTATGCAGTTGCCGGAGGTACTGAAGCTCCAATTACACGCATCGGTATTTCAGGGTTTAACAGCATGAAAGCAATGTCAACCCGTAATGATTCACCTGAAACAGCATCTCGTCCATTCGACAAAGACCGAGATGGCTTTGTTCTTGGCGAAGGGGCCGGAATTTTTATTATGGAATCTCTGGATTCAGCTTTAGATCGTGGTGCACGTATTTACGGTGAGATCAAAGGATATGGATTTTCTGCTGATGCATATCATATCACAGCTCCTGATCCTGAAGGTAATGGGGTAACTCTTGCTATGACCAGAGCTATGAAGGCCGCAGATATAAAACCTGAAGATGTTGATCATATTAACATGCACGGGACTTCGACTCCATTAGGTGATATTGCAGAGACCAATACGATCAAGAAAGTTTTTGGAGACCATTCAAAAAAGATCAACCTGAACTCAACCAAAAGTATGCATGGTCATACTTTAGGTGCTGCAGGTTCTATTGAG
>Ga0306868_1000721_pt1 | contig 19641 bp, 14 predicted proteins | sample AntRauTorckE6832_FD_190411 | JGI IMG/M metagenome (GOLD analysis project Ga0306868, IMG submission 190411) | Saline lake microbial communities from Rauer Islands, Antarctica - Metagenome Torckler E6 #832 (v2) (version 2) | ecosystem: Environmental > Aquatic > Non-marine Saline and Alkaline >... | reverse complement strand
CATGATGAACTGTTGATTTATTCATTCCTGTTCTTTCTGCAATATCCTTTACACTTAAAGCAGTAGCAGATTTATTAATAATTTCTATAATTTTAATTGCATTCTCTATTGATTTTATCATATACTATCACCACCATTTTATTCTTAATTATTTTATGTAAATTTAGATAAAATTAATATTAAATAAAAAAATATTAATAATTGTAAATTGCAATGTTAAATTGAACTAATTTCAAACTGTAATAATTTTCAAATCACAAAAATAATTATAATCCATTTTTATCAATATACCATAAAAAATTATATTTTTCAAACATATGTTTAAATAAATTGTATATTATTTTAAAAATAGTTAATATATATGTGGCGAATAGTAATTAAATATATTTTATACACTAATATCAGGGGATTTAATGATACTCCCCTGATATTAATAAAAAAATAATTTTACTATAAATAACGAATAATACAAATCTTAAAATATCTAACTTTATTATTCTAAAACACTTTTATAAATTTTCAATACGTCTTTAGTATCTAAATTTACAAAACTACCTTGCGGACCATTTTCTGTTGCTTTTTTTGCCATTTCTTCCAAACGATCAGCAGGAATATCAAGCTCTCTTAAAGTAAGAGGCATTCCTATCTCAATAAAAAATTCTTTCATTTTATTGATTCCCTGACGTGCAGTCCACTCTAGATCTTTGAAATCTGGATCTACATCCCAGACCCGAACAGCAAATTGGGCAAAGCGCTCTAAATCATGCTGATATACATAATCCATCCAGGCAGGAAAAATAACAGCAAGACCTGCTCCATGAGCAACATCGTAAATCCCACTTAATTCATGTTCTATATTATGTGACGCCCAATCTTCTTCCCTACCTGTACCCAATAAGCCATTATGAGCATTAGTTCCAGCCCACATAACTTCAGCTCTAGCAGCATAATCTTTATTATCTGCCAAAACTTTTGGAGTGTTATTAATAATTGTCTTTAATGTTGCCTCAGATATTCTATCAGTATAATCTACATTTTCTGTATTTGTAAAATATCTTTCCATTACATGAGTCATAATATCAACTGCACCACATGCAGTTTGATAGTCAGGAAGAGTAAAAGTAATTTCTGGGTTCATTATTGCAAATTTTGCTCTAATTAATTCAGAGTTATTAATTGTCTTCTTCTGCATTCCATCTTTCTTAGTAATTACAGAACCTGAACTTGATTCACTTCCTGCAGCTGGAATTGTTAATACCACTCCAATTGGCAGTGCTTCTGTGATTTTTTCATCAGTGGTGTAAAAATCCCAAGCATCTCCATCATAAAAAGTACCAGCAGAAATTGCCTTGGCTGAATCAATAACACTACCCCCACCAACTGCTAAAATAAAATCAACATTTTCCTCTTTGGCAAGCTTAACTCCTTCGTGAACAAGTGATAATTTAGGATTAGGCTCAACTCCTCCTAATTCTACATACTCAACTCCTGCTTCTTCAAGTGATTCTACAACTTTATCATAAGTCCCAAATTTTTTAACACTACCTCCACCATAATGCAGTAATGCTTTAGAACCATATTGAGCTGTATATTCTCCAACCTCTTCTTCTGTTTTTTTTCCAAAAACTATCTTAGTTGTGTTCTGATAAGTAAAATTTTGCATATTAAATAAAACCTCCTGTTAGATTAAGATCATTATTAAATTAAATCTCTAAACATTTATTTTACAACCAGCACTGAAGTCTTAGCATATCTTACAATCTTTTCTGTTGTGCTGCCCAATAATTTATCTTTTAAACTCTCATTACCCTTAGCAGCTATAACTAATAAGTCAAAATTATTTTCATCAGCATATTCAACAATATCTTCAGCCGGGTTATTTCCTTCTTTAACAACTCTCTTAGTCTTCAAGCCTTTTTCTCCCAAAACTAGTTCACACTGACCATAAACCATGCTGCAGGTTTTTAAAGCTTTTTCAGTTTCAGTTTTTTTAAGTTCCATTTTCTTATTTTCTACTTCCATTTCTTCTTTAGAAGTTATAAGTTTAAAATCAGAACTAACTATTGTTAAAAAGGTTACATCACCTTTACATAAAAGAGCCATTTCTTGAGCTTTTTTAGCAACTTTTGAACAACTTTCTGAGCCCTTTATTGCTACTAATATTTTAAGCACCTTATGATTCACCTCTTTCGTTCCATAAATAAATTAATCTTCCCTGCTCCAGGAATTCTAAAAATAGAATATTTAATATTAAAGATATTTTTTGATGTCTGCTTTCTTTATCACTTTTTCAATCTTTTTTCTTTCCTGAGCACTAGATTTCCCAATTGGAAATTTAAGAGAATTATTAATTTCCGTTCTGCTCACTGCTATAGCTGTTTTTATAGCTTTAATAAAAGGATTCCCCAGATCATAAATTTCCATCAAAATACTTAGCTTTTGATTTAATAATTTCACCTTTTCGAAATCACTCTGATGATAGGCTTTAATTAATTCCGCAAATAATCCAGGCACCACATTTGATAAACCTCCAATTATTCCATTACCATTAAGCATTAAATTAGGAATTAAAAACTCATCAAAACCTGAAAATATTTCAAACTCCTTTTTTTCTGCTCTAATCTTATTAATCAGTTTTCTGGTATGGCCAAAGGTGGTCACAGAATCTTTTAAGCCAACTATATTATTCCGTTCTACAATTAATTCAAGTACAAGATCTGCTCCTAAGTTAACCCCTGTTCTAGCTGGAAAGTTATAGATATAACATGGTAGATCTGTCTCTGCTGTCACTTTAAGATAATAGTTCAATACACTTTCCTGATCTAAATCAAAAAAGTAGGGTTCTAAAATCACAAGTGAATCTGCACCTTTAACTGCTGCAAAAGAATTCAATTCTAAAACTTCTTTTACAACATTTGATGCACTACCAACTAAAACTGGTACTCTCTGATCCACTACTTCTATTATGTATTCCAGATATTTCTTTTTTTCTTCTAAATTCATGCCATAAAATTCACCTATGCTGCCGAAAATTAGGATTCCATCAACACCTGAGTCAATTAAATAATCAACTAATTCCTTATTTGCCTCATAATCTATCTGATTATCCTGATTAAAGATCGTAATCATTGGAGTAATAACTCCACTTAACATAAGAATTCATCCTTTCTTAACTCAAGTTAGCTAACATTTTTCCCCTTATTCTGTCTTAAGAAGGCTCCAATCAAAGAAACTAAACTGAGAGCTATTAAAACTAAAGAAATTGGTCTGGTTAAAAAAATTGAAAAACTACCTCTAGACATAAGTAAAGCTCGGCGGAAATTACTCTCTGCCATCGGTCCTAAGATCAGGGCCAGCACAATTGGTCCCATTGGGATATCAATTTTCTGCATCAAATAGCCTATAACTCCTAAAATCATCATCACTCCAATATCAAAGATGCTGTTATTGATGGCAAAAGAACCTACAACTGCCAGTATCATTACAATCGGCATCAAAACTCTTTTGGACATAGTTACTATTCTGGCCAGTAAGCCTGCCCCCATCAAACCAAAGATTCCCATAAAAAGATTTGCCAGAAAAAAGCCCATAAAAATTGCATAAACTATATCAAGATTATCTTTAAAAAGTAGTGGTCCAGGCCTTAATCCCTGAATCATTAGAGCTCCGATTATTACAGCAGTAACCGAATCACCAGGAATACCTAAACTCAAAGTTGGAATTAAAGCTCCACCTGTAGAAGAATTATTACCTGCTTCAGCTGCAGCAACCCCCTCTATAATTCCGGTTCCAAACTTTTCTGGATGTTTGGAAGAACGTTTGGCCTCATTATAACAGACAAAAGATGCAATATCTCCACCTGCACCAGGTAAGGCTCCAACAAAGGTTCCAATAAAAGTACTTTTAATTAATATTCCAATCACTTTTTTGAAGTCGGCCATTGAAGGAATTAGGTTTTTTAAGGAATAACTTACTTTTTTTGGCTCTATTAATTCTTCAAATTGATTTAAAACCTCGGCAAAAGCAAATAAACCTATAAGGGCTGGAATAAAGGCAACACCATCCAAAAGACTTATGGTGCCAAAGCTAAATCTACCATATCCCTGTATCGGGTCAACCCCAATGGTAGCAATTAAAAGGCCAAAAAATCCACTCAGCAAACCCTTGGTCATTGAGTCTCCAGAAATACTGGCAATAATAGTTAAACCAAAAACAGCTAAAGCAAAATACTCAGGTGCACTAAATGAAAGTGCAACTCTGGAAAGAAGAGGCGCTAAAAAAACTAAAAAAATTGAACTACCTATACCACTAAAAACTGAAGCAAGTGTTGCAATCCCGATAGCTCTACCACCTTCTCCCTTATCAAATAGAGGACTGCCGTCTAAAACTGTTGCAGCAGCTGAAGGGGTTCCAGGTGTTCTAATTAAAATTGCAGCAATAGAACCACCATAAATTGCCCCAGCATATAAACCTAAAAGCATTAATATACCTGGTACCGGTGGCATACCAAAGGTGAAAGGAACTAAAATAGCTACTCCCATAGTAGCAGTTAATCCCGGAAGAGCTCCAGCTATAATTCCTCCAATCACACCTGCAAATAAAGTTAATAATGTAAAAGGATTAAATAATTGATCTAGTGCCATTACAAATGCTTGCATATATTTACCTCTTTTCTTTAATATTTTATCAACTTAAGATTCCTCTCGGAAAAGGAACATTTAAGAAATTCTGGAAAACATACATTACAACTGCTGTAGTCAAAACAGAAATTAGTATTCTATAAGCAAAATTCTTAGCCTCAATAATTGTTAAAAGTATAAATAAAAAGATAGGAGTTAAAATTAAAAATCCAATAAAATCTAATAAATATAAATAAATAAATGATGTAACAACAACAAAAATAACTCTTATAAAACCCCCATTTTTAAAATCAAATAAAACTTCTGAGTCTTTTCTATCTCTTCTAAAAGCATTATATAAAAGTTTTAAACTTAATACTAAAGTTGCATAAACCAGCAAACGTGGATAAAAAGCCCCTCCAACATCAGGTCCTGATGAAGGTCTTAAATTTAGAGACATATAGTAAAATGCAGCTCCAAAAGCAATAAATGTAAGTGCCCAAATTATTTCTGCTTTTTTCTTCATTGTCCTACTCCTTTCAATAATATAGATCATGGCCCCAAATAGATGGGGCCATGATAACTATTATATATTACAGATCAAACTGCTCAACTAATGCTTTAAAGGTTTCATTATTTTCTTTAATAAACTTTCCAAATTCTTCCGGGCCTTTATATACAATAGCAAGGCCTAAGTCATTCATTCTGTTTATAAATTCTTCAGATTGAACAGCTTTATAGAAAATATCGTGTAATTTTTCTACAACTTCATCAGGTGTACCTGCAGGTACCTGTAATCCTCTCCAGGTTGCTACTGAAGCATCAATACCTTCTTCTTTTAAAGTAGGTACATCTGGAAAACTTGCAACTCTTTCATTACCCATAACAGCAAGTATTTTTAGTTCTCCTGCTTTTACCTGAGAAGCTACTTCAGCAGGCATACCTGTGATCATATCAACGTGACCACCCATTAAATCAGTTATTGCGGGAGCCATTCCCTGTGAAGGAATCCATGTGATTTCTGCACCAGTCTCTGCTTCTAAAGCAAGTTTACCTAAATGCCAGATACCACCAGTAGCAGTTCCGCTTGCCAGCAGTTCACCAGGACGCTCTTTAGCTTCGGCAATTAATTCATTAATATTATTCCATTCGGCATCTGCCTGTACTGTAACTGAAGCAGGACCTTCATTAACCTCCATAATTGGTCTAAAATCTTCATAAGAATAATTTACATCTTCAATATGTGGTTGAATAACTAATTCAACAGTAGTTAAAGTTACAGTGTAGCCATCAGCATCAGCTCTAGCTCCCTGTCCGTGACCTACAGCACCACCACCACCAGTTCTATTTTCTACATTAATCGATACATCAATATATTCTTCAGCTTCATTAGCTAACATTCTTGCTACAGCATCAGTACCTCCACCAGCACTCCAGGGTACAATAAGTGTAATATCTCTCTCCGGATAAGCCGCCTGTACAGAAGCTGCAGATAGTAGAAAAATTGCAAAAACAATAAGACTAAGCATGATAATTTTTTTTGAAGTTTTATTAAACATATTTTTCCTCCTCATGATTTTATGTTTCTTAGTGTCTCTTTTTAATTTTATGTTTCTAAATTTCTAAATATAAAACTTAAATTAATTCGAGTAATCTAACCCCCTTTCAAAAATATTTTTATATTTCTGGAAGATTATTAAATTATCAAACGATAAAATCTTCTTAGCAAAAATAATAATAGTAAGAAAATTTAGATTATTATATGATTCTATTTTTTTTAATATATATTAATTCATTTAGAAATCAAAACAGTATCTTTCCTAACCCCCTTTTTTGTATTTCATAATTTGAAATGCCATTTCATATTTTCTAATTATATTATATATAACCCACTAATAATTGTCAATATTTTTTTGAAAATTATTATTTCTTAAATTATAGTAATATTTTTTATTAAGCAAAAAAACCAAAATTAATGGTCTTTTTGCTTAATTTAGTTTATTTAATTACCTGGTCATTAAGATATTTATTCCAGACAGTCTCAAACCAGTTATCATCTTCAGGAATTGGTTTTACATCCTGCCAGCTGAATTCAAAATGATCCCCTCTATATCTTAAACGCTGTATTTTTTTGCTTAAATTGCCATCTTCTAAACTAAATCTAAAATCATCGTCTAAACTTTCTAAAGGAAGTTCTCCGTCTTGATCCTGTACAAGATAAGAACCTCGGCTTTTACCTCCCAGTTCAATATAGTCTTTAAAAGCTGTTAAATAAACATATTGGGCTAAAAGTAGATCATAGTTCTGAAAAGCCAGACTTAAATCTTTACTGGAACTTAAATTGCTGATATCTCCCAGCTTTTTTAGCTCAGTCTCTGCTTCTTTTAGAGTAAATTTTATAGAAATTAAATTACGGATATGAGCTCCGGCTCTACTCATTCTCTCTCCCAGCTTTTCTCTGATATCAATTACATTAGAATCATCTTCTGCTTTAATTGACTTCAGAAATTCATCTCCCAGCTTAAGCTTCTTTTTTATCTGTGCTTCAGCTTCAACTTTGAATTCTTTTACAGTAGGTGCTTCTTTCTGATAGCGGGCAGTTATAAATTGGGCAGCTCTTGTACTTCCAACCTGACCTGAATTCAATGCTGTCCCGCCTGGTCTGTAAACTCCATGACTTCCATTTACCTCTCCTACTGGAAAGAAGTGAGCTAAATTACTTTCCCACCAAATATTACCTTCTAAACCACCATTGTTATGCTGAGCAGAAACTGCAATCTCTAACATTTCATTTTCTAAATCAATCCCATTATTAGCATAGAGATCAATTGCAGGCTGGTTCATTTTTTTCAGTCTCTCAATTGGTGTTCCAAATAATGCTTCAGAGTTTTCTAGATACTCCTTTGCCTCTTCTCCTAAGAAAGAAAAATCTAATTTTTCATTTTGAGATGCAAAATCTGGATTCTTGCGGTAATCCAGCCAGACCCTTCGACCTTTAACTACAGTTTCATTATAAACTAAGATATCTATTAAAGAGGATCCAAAATCTTTGACCTTACGAGGATCAAATGGCCACTGATAGCCTTTCAAAAAAACTGCATCCAACATCTTGCCTGGATCATCAAAATACTCATTTAAAAATTCTTGTTTATTATTCCCTTCCTGATCAGTAGAAACATAGGTAGGTAAAACCTGCTGATAGGTACCTGATAAATTCCAGCGAAATTTAATTGAGGCAATTCCATACTGCCACTCTGTTAAATTTTTTCCCTTAACTCCTGCTTCAAAAGCAAGACCAGAAGCTCCTGTCTGGCTGCCTGGATAAACAGATGTATCATATAAACCGGCCGGTCCACCGGTTGCATAAACAATATTTGTAACATTAAATAAAGTATAACGTTTACTTTCATTATCCAGCTGGTTTTTATTAAGAGTCAAAAGGCCAACTGCATTTTCCTGATCTTGATCTGTTAAAACTGCTATTACCTGATAATTATCAAAAATTTTAATACCTTTATTTTTAACCTCTTTTTCCAATTTTTCAGTCATATAGTGAGAAGTCAGAGGTCCAGCAGAAGTAGCTCTTTTTCGGGGATCATGATCAGTTTTATAACCCACATATTCTCCAAAACGATTGTGTGGAAAAGGCACTCCAACATCTACCAGATGATAAAAAGAACGGGCTGATAAAGCTGCTTCTACCAGTGCTATATCTCCATCCATAGAACCACCTGAAAACAATGTTTCTGCCATTTCAAAAACTGAGTCCTGATCTTTACCACCGAGAGTTAATTTATAATAGGTCTGCTTATCAGAGCCGGTATTACGAGAAGTTCCCATCTTAATTCCTTCTGTGACAACTGCAATATCTTTTTGACCAAAATTATATAATCTGTCAGCTGCATTTAAACCTGAAGCACCCGAGCCAACAACTGCTGTGTTTAATGAATAAACATCTATTTTTTGCCCATCAATTTGAAGCTGATCTTTTCTCATTTTTTCCTCCTTAAAATTATATCATAGTAAAATAATTATTTTAAAAATTATCTGCATAAATTTTATCTAAAATATTATTTCCAATTATAAAAAAACTAATTGTCAGAGCATCTGCTGCCTCTCCAGCTGTTAAAGCTAAAGCTGCAATAATAGCCGCATTAATCTCAGTTGTCAACGCTAATAAAAGAAAAACTGAGACCACAAAAATCAGGCCAACCACCTTCGCAACTGCAATAATATTTGTGGTCTGCCGCTGCATCATCACTCCCCAGAAAGTCTCCCTAAAAGCTCTAATAATTGGAAATAAAATAAAAGCCAAAATTACTTTTTTAACTATAGTTGAAATTGCTGGAGAGACTGAAATTAATCTGATCAAAACCCAATCTCCAATTTGAGTCAAAGCAAGAACTGCTAAAATAAAACTGACTATAGTTCCAGCTGCTAAAGAAAATTTCAAAATCCGCTGCCAATTTTTATGGTTTAATTCTCTGGCATAAACAAGTGAACATTGATGCAGCATATCCAGGGGCCCAACAAAAATCATTACTAAAGTCCAGCTGACACCATAGGCTGCCAGATCATGAGTACCAATACTGCTCCTAACAATTCCACTCTGTACAACCGGCTGTACAAAGCGGGCCAAAAAAGCCATAATTGCAATTGGAATAAAAAATTTAATTATTCTTTTTAAATTTACTCTTTTTTTGACATTATTAGGTAAACTATCAATGACTCCACTAAAACTGCCAAAAGAATAACGCAGAGCCAGAGTGATAAAAATCATCTCTATTGCAATTCCAATTAGCCAGACTCCACTGGCTGCTGTAACTCCTGCAACAGCCTGGTTTACAGTTACCCAGAGCAAAATCAAAGAAATGCTTATAATTCTAACTATAACACCTGGAGTAATTAGATTTGTTTTTTTAAGACTGATGGCCAGTCCCTGCATTATGTTTCTTATCGATTCCACCAGCGGAATAAAAGCCATAATACTTAAAGCCTGATAAGCAAATTTGATTTCCTGGGGATTTTTTAAACCAATAATCTTTTTAAATACTAATCCTCCCAGAGGGGTATAACCAAGAGAAGCAATTATCAAAAAATATAAAACCCCAAGTCCAAAAATAAAGCGACTGACAAATTTAAAACTGCGGTGATCATCCACCAGTGAAGTTACTGTTTGTCTTGACATATGTATTGGAGATTTAATAATATTAGTTATACTTTTAGCTACTGCGTAAACTGCCAGGGTGATTTCCGGAAAGGGAAGTCTGGCTAAACTGGCATTAACTGCATTATGAGCAACTCCTATAATCATTGGCATTACAGCTAACGGTAGAAAAAACTTAACTAGATTTTTATATTTTATTTTTGTGATTTTTTCATTAATATTATTTGACATCAAATTCTCCTTGCTCATATAAACAATTATATGAAAGTATCATTCAATTTTTAAAACATCTACTCCATTATATTCTGCATCATAAAGTTCATTAGCAGCATCATGTTGTGTCTGTTTCCAGGGCCACCACTTGTCTCTATTACCAAGTAACTTACCCGAATCTGAATTAATTCTATAAATGAATCAGTTTTTTCTGATCTGCTGATCTTCTGGCCTGCAGAGCAGCCTCAGTTACTCTAAAAGATTCTTCAGCACTGATCAAACATTCTCCCTCACCTTTAACCCAATCTAAAAAATCAGCAAATATTTCTTTATTTACAACTAAAGGAAGTTCTCTACTTCCTTCAATTTGATTATTAATTAAATAAACCTTTTCTTTTAAAACTTCAATAACGCCTTTATCACCAGCAATTCTAATTCGATCATCATCATGGCTGGTCGCATTCTGTGGTCTGAGGTAGTCTATATTAACTGATCCAAAAACTTCATCTTCAAAATTAAAGTGACAGAGGGCAGAAACTTCAAGCTCACCGTGGCTCTGATTGGCTTTAGTTGAATGAGATGCATATACTGATTTAAAGTCTTTACCGCTCAACCACTGCATCCAGTCAATGGCATGACTGCCAACCCAGGGAATAGTTCCACCATAACTTTCACGTTTTTTATAAAAGTCATCTCGCTGGCCCAGACGGTATGATTTTTGAGCATTCATTAGCCTTACTTCTCCAATTGCCCCTTCTTTGATGTATTTATAGGCAGTTAAAAACCAGGGCTTATAACGAATTCCAAACATTGCTGCCAGTTTTGAGTCACTCTTCTCATAAGCATTTTTTACCTCAGCCAGTTCAGCCAGATTAGTGGCAACTGGTTTTTCTACAAAAAGATTAATATTTCTATTTAAAACCTCAACAGCAACTTCTGCATGATCGCCAAAATGACAGGCAACAGCAGCTACATCAGGTTTGATTTCATCCAGCATCTTTTTATAATCATCAAATTTTTCTAACTCATAATCTTTAGCTAACTTTTGATAAAGAGAATCTACATTTTCTCCTTCTGACCCCGGAGCAATTCCTACAATTTGATCCTCGTAATTATTCTTCAGTCCATTTACAACATAATTAGTGTGGCCTGTAGAACCAATTAAAACAATTTTCACAATTAACACCTCTTTAATTGATTTTGCGGAAAACATTTTCCATCATCTAATAAAAAGTAACAAATTCAAGTATAAATGTCAAGTTATTCAATAAAGGTTCCTCAAACAATTTTTAGTTTTGAAGAACCTTTATTAATTTTACAGTTATTTTATTATCTCTATAAAGTAACTCCATCTTTAAAAATAGCAATTTCTCGATAATCGTTATTTTCATTTTTAGTTTTAGTGTTTTTGGAAGCAAGATCAAGCAGGTATTCAAAAAATTCTTCTGCCAGAGAATCCATTTTTCGGCCTTCTAGTAGCTCGCCTGCATTAAAGTCTATCCAGTTGCGTTTATGATTATATAAACGATTATTGGTAGAAACCTTTACTGTTGGTACCGGACCACCAAAAGGTGTTCCTCTTCCAGTAGTAAATAAAACCATATGGGCACCAGATAATGACAGTGCAGTAGTTGCTACCAGATCATTCCCCGGACTCTCAAGTAGATTTAATCCACTTCCTGTAACCTGGTCACCATAGAAAAAGACATCATTAACAATTCCTGTACCACCTTTTTGTGTACAGCCCAGTGACTTTTCTTCTAAGGTAGTAATTCCACCTTCTTTGTTTCCGGGGGAGGGATTTTCATAAATTTCCTGGTCATGGGAAAGGAAATAATCCTTAAACCCATTAATTAACTCAACTACTTTTTCGAAGGTCTCTTCATCTTTAGCTCTGTTCATTAAAATTTTCTCGGCGCCAAACATCTCCGGTACTTCAGTTAAAATACTGGTTCCACCATATTCTGTTAGTTTATCAGAAATTCTACCGAGTAAGGGATTGGCAGTTACACCTGAAAAACCATCTGAACCCCCGCATTTTAAACCAATCTTCAACTCTGAAACTGGAATTTCTTCCTGCTCAAATTTTTGAGCATAATTTACAAGATTATCTAAAATTGCATCTGCAGCCTTCTGATCATCTTCTACATCCTGCAGGTTGATAAACTTAACTCTTTTTGAATTATAATCTCCAATATATTCTTTGAAGTCTTCAATCAAATTATTCTCACAGCCCAGGCCAACAACCATCACTGCAGCTGCATTGGGGTGATTAACCAGACCAGCCAGTGCTTTTTGAGTCATCTCAAGATCATCCCCCAGCTGGGAACATCCATAGGGATGAGGAAAGGCATGAATGCTGTCAATAACTTCATTTTCTATTAACTCTTTATACTTCATCTCAGCTTTTAAAGCCATTTTTTCCACTACTTTATTGATACAGCCAACTGTGTTGATAATCCAGACATCATTCCGAATTCCAACTTTTCCGTTTTCACGTCTGTAACCCATAAAATTAGGAATCTCATCTGGCTCTTTTTCCTCAGGTAGATCAGGCTGATATTCATAATCCAGTTTTCCAGAAAGAACAGTTTTTAAATTATGAGAATGGATCCATTCACCTTTTTTAATTTCCTCAACTGGTTTACCGATTGGAAAACCATAACGAATTACCTTATCACCAGCATTAAAATCTTTTAAAGCCACCTTATGACCTACAGGAATATCACTTAAAACTTTTATTTTTTTTCCTTTAACTTTAATTACTTCTCCAGCCTCTATTTCTTCAACTGCAATTACTATATTATCATTTTTATTTATTAATAAAACTCTGGCTCCCATAAGAACCTCCTCTTATTATAAAATAGCCTGAAATAATAATCCCAGGCTATTTAAATTTATATTTGATTATTACATAATTTATTTTACATTCTTAAAAAATAACTCTTTTGGCCCATAATAACTTACCTGAGCCACTAAATCAGCAGCTACACTGTAGGGCATTCTACCTCGGTCAACCTGACGCCCAACAACATTGGCTAGAGTTCTTCTAAACATTTCTGTTCTGGAAGAATAAGACATTAATTTTCTGGAGTCAGTTACCATTCCAGCCAGGTTATAAAATAAATCTACAGTTGTAACCTGCTGCAGCTGTCTTTCCATTCCAAATGGACTGTCAGTTAACCACCAGGGAGCTCCTAAAGAAACATTGGGGAAAGCTCTGGAGATTGTGGAAGCAGTAAACCAGTGAGTTGGCTCCATTGTATAAAGTACTATATCCAGCTCAGAATCAAATTTATTGACAAAATATTTAAGATTCTCAGCCAGCTCAATATCACTATTAGAAATATCTCCACCTGTATCTGGACCTAAATTTTCATAGAGGCTGTCACGGTAATCTCTGACAGCACCAATATGCAGCTGAGTTACCCAGCCGCTCTCTTTATTTAACTTAGCAAATTCAACTAAAGTGAAGGCCTTAAAGTCTCTAATTTCTTCATTAGTTAATTCTTCATCATTAACTGCCTTTGCATAAATTTCAGCTGCTCTTGACTTTTCAACTTGATAAGAAATTGGTTCAACTATTCCGTGGTCACTTGCTACACAGCCCATTTCATCAAAATAATCATGAGATTTTTTTAGAGCAGTTAAAAGTCCGTCCAGATCATTAACATCTTGCTCATAAGCATCACCTAATTTTTCAACATATTCAGACCATTTCTGGTGCTCAATATTCATAATTTTATCAGGGCGCCAGGTAGGAAGAATTTTTACACCCTCTACCTCTTCTTTTGCTTTTTTATGATTTTCTAAACGAGAATATGGTTCATCAGTTGTACACATAATCTCTACATTCATTTCTTTCAATAAATTTTGAGGACTCATTTCCTCTTTTGCCAGCATATTTTTAGTTTTCTGCCAGATCATCTCAGCAGTGTGCTCAGAAATTACCTCTTCAATTCCAAAACGACGTTTTAAATCAAGGTGAATCCACTCATAGGTCGGATTCCCCGCAATTTCAGGAAAAATTTCTGCTAAAGCGAGCCACTTTTCTTTATTTGAAGCAGCACCGGTAATTTTTTCTTCCGGTACTCCTCTTTTGCGCATCATTTCCCAGACATAGTGATCTGTTTCAGCTTCAACTTCCCAGATATCATTCCAGCCTTCATTTTCCAGAATCTCTGGTACATCTCCATGATTATGTGCATCTAAAATCGGTAAATTTTCAATTTCTTTATATAATTTTTTTGCTGTTTCACCTTCAAGTAAATAATTTTCATCTAAAAAAGCCATTTTATTCCTCCTAAATTTCACTCATTAATTTTTATAAAAACCTAATTTATTGAGATGTTTTCCGATATGACTTTCTAAAGCTCGGCGGTATTCTTTATCATGCTCATCCCAGAATTTATACAATTTATCTCTAAAAAGATAACGTCCATCTTTTTTATCCTGCAGTATAAAACCATAGGTAATATGCAGCAGCTGTCGAACTTCATCAATTTCCAATAATTCTCCCAGCTCCTGATCACTCAACTGTGCTAGTTCTGGTACTTTAGTTAAATCAGTAGTCACATGATAATATTTTTTTGCTGCTTCAAATTTTTCTAAGGCATAGGTATGAATATCTCTATAGAGAGATGGATTATTTTCTGCAACTACCCTTATTGCTTCCAGCCAGTTGGTCCCGGCAGTTTTTACATGGACTCTGCCCTGAGTATGACGACCAATAATCGGGAACACACTAAACTTATCACTGCCTGAATGAATGCTCAACTTATAGCCAAAACGTTCAGCAATATCAGCATGAACTTTAAATTCTTTTTCAAACTGTTCTAAGTCACCTATATAATCAATACCTTTTTGAAATTCACCGACAAAACGAGGTGCCAGAGAATTAACTTCAATATTATTTCTTTTTAATTCATTTGCCACAAAAAAATGGGCTTCAGGGCTAGTTGGAGTTGAAGTTTCATCAATTGAAATTTCAAAATCCAGATCCCGATCTGATCTTTTTAGAAGATGCTGAATTTCTTTAGCAAAATCAAGCATTTTATAATAAATTAAAACTATTTTCTTAAAATTATCTTGATTATATTCCAGCTGATAGCCAGAATTAAGCACAAATGTTTTATCTAAATACTGATCTTCAAGTCCCTCTCTTAAATAATCAGGTACTTCCTGATATAAGTCCTCAATTTCTGTCTGACTCAGCTGATCAAGATTATCATTAATATAATCTGTACAATCTAAAGTCAGCATTGTATAACCTAAATCCAGTGCTTCTTGAATATCAGGCTTTTCTTTTAAATGATCAGCATCAGCAGCAAAGCCATCCTGATATCCTTCCTGAAAAACAGCCCAGCTGACATCATCCAGAACCGATTTAAAGGTTCTGCCGGTTAGAGTTAATTCTCTAACTGACTGCTGAGCAAAGACAGGCATTGCTTCACTATCTTTTACAGCCTCAATGTGTCCTGGTGTTGCAATTCCAAGTCGGTCTCCAAGTCCAATACTGGATGTCTGATTTCCTAAAGCCTGAGGAGCAGTAAATGGAAAAATTTCTCGCAAAATTTCTGCATTATAGTGGCTTAAAGGAGCAATCTTTGCCTTAAAACCTGCTAACTCTTCTGTTTTCCCCTGAAAAAGCTCAAAGTTTCTACTTTTATTTAAGATCACCAATTTCTTTTTCTGATCAATTTTAGCTAAAAAGTAAAATGATTTTCCTTCTTTAATAATTGAGCGCGGATAAATTCGATAATCCTCAGCATATTCAGCAACTCTCTTAACTGCTTCCTTAGATGTACCAACCAATTCTTCAGCAAAATCTTTCCAGGACATAATATTACCTCCTTAAGATTGAGAAACAATATTCAGCCAGAATATCCTCACTTTTAAAGTGAGGATATTACTTACTTTATCTATTTAATTAATTTCTCTAAACTTGTCTTCATTCCTTCTTTTTTAATCATATTTAAATGAGAAATCAAGGAATCTCTTAAACCTGGAAGCTTATTTAAATCTCTGTCCCAGAAATCTTTATTTGCAAGTACATCTTTCCCTAATTCTGACAGAGAAATTTTATCTGCTTCATACCTGCTCCATAGATCAGCAAAATATTCTAAAGCTTTTTTATCATCTCTAATTAAGTATTTTTCGCCACTGCGATAAGCCACAAGCTTATTTTCTTCTAATTCTGTACCATGATAAAAGTGAATTAAAGAAGCTAAAGCAAAACTTAAACGCTCTGGTACCTTATCATATTCTTCAATATGCTGAACAAGTGAAGGCAGCACTCTTGTTTTAAATTTAGAAGTTGAGTTCAGAGAAATATCAAGCCATTTATGATCTATATATGGATTTTTAAAACGCTCAAATATTTTAGAAGCAAAATCTTCTAATTCATCTTCATCTGCATCCAGTGTAGGAATAATATCTTCAAAAACCGCTTGCTTAATAAATTCACCAACAAGCTGATCATTTACTGCATCTCTAACCAGATCAATTCCTGCTAGATAGGATACAGGTACTGTTGAAGTATGAGCACCATTTAAAATTCTAACTTTAGTTGTCCGATAGGGGCTTAAATCATCAACCCATTTCACATTAAGACCAGCTTTATGGAAAGGTAATTTCTCTTTTAGACTTTCATCACCTTCAATAACCCAGAGGTGGAAAATTTCGCCGGTATCAAGATTTTGATCATGATAACCCAGCTCTGCTTCCAGTTCATCAATTTCGTTAAATGGATAACCGGTTACAATTCGATCAACAAGTGTATTAAGGAAATGATTTGATTCTTCAATCCACTCTGAAAATCCAGCTTCTAATTTCCAATCTTCAGCCAGCTGCAGAATAATTCGTTTAAGGTTATCACCATTGCGGTCAATTAATTCTACGGGGATAATTACCATACCTTTATCTTTAGCACCATTAAATGTCTGATAGCGGCGGTATAGATAGGCTGTTAATTTTCCTGGATATGATTCGGGAGGAGTATCAGTTAATTTATCATCCTCATTATAGGCAATACCAGCTTCTGTAGTATTAGATACTACAAATTCTATTTCAGAGTTTTCAGCCAGCTTTAAGTACTCTTCCCACTCAGTATATGATTCAAGCCCTCGAGAAATAGCTGTCATTATTTCTTTTTTGTTAACTTCTTCTCCATTTTCGATTCCTCTTAAATAAAGAGTATATAATCCATCCTGTTCATTTAAATTAGAAATTCTTCCTTCTCTAATTGGCTGAACAACAACAGTTCTCCCTTTAAAAATTCCTTTTTTATTCATAGAGTGGAACATCCAATCAACAAAAGCTCTTAAAAAGTTTCCTTCACCAATCTGAACTACTTTTTCTGGATAATCAAGAATTTCAGCTGAAAAATCTGCTAATTCTGTACCCAGCAGTTCAGATTCTAAGTATTGACGATCTAAGCTCGGTAAATTGTTTTCAGACATTATTTGCCCCCTTTAAATTCATAAAAAAACAAAAATTCTATTTTACCCTTTAAATTAATCATACTAAAAATATACTTCAATAACAATAAAGTAACTTGTCATTTTATTCAATAATTAGTTCAATAACTATTAGAATAGTATAATTTTTTTGATGATATTGGTATTTGAGTAATTAATTTTAATTATAACGGGAGTTTGTCTGCCACATATCAGGATTGTCACCTAATTTTACTTTAAGTTCATTAGTAATATTTGTTATTTCTTCAAAAAAATCCTTAGAGATTTCTATATCAGAAGCTCTAGCATTTATTTTAATCTGTTCTGGATTTCTTGCTCCTGCTACAACAGTGGTTATACCTGGTCGTTCTAATACCCATGCTAAAGCAAGTTCTGCCATTTCTATTTCCAGCTCCTGGCTAATCTTTTTAATTTTATTAATCGTTTCAAATGTCAATCTTTCAAACCCAGGACCGTTATGTCTGGAATTAGGTCTATTACTAGAAAAATGTCTGGTTCTGGCTCGTCCATCAGGAACAAGATCTGCTGATTTAAACTTTCCTGTTAATAAACCCTGAGCCAGTGGAGAATAACAGGAGATACTTACATTATTTTCTCGACAGAGGTCTACAATATCATACTCAATTGCGCGAAATAGTAAGTTATATGGAAGCTGATTAACTTCAACTCTCCCTTTATTAATTAATTCTTTAAAATCATTTTCCCCAAAATTCGAACAACCGATAGCTCTAATTTTTCCCTCTTTTTTTAACTCTTCCATTGCATCTAGAGTTTCTTCAAAAGGTACATCATAACTTGGCCAGTGAATATAGTAAAGATCAAGATAATCAGTTTTCAGCCTTTTTAAACTGTTTTCACAGGATTTTTTTAAATCTTTTGCACTTAAATTCTTTTTTTTAACCTTAGAAGCAATTATAACATCCTGCCTTTTTTCTTTTAAAGCTTTTCCCAGCAATTCTTCTGAATAACCATTTCCATAACTTTCTGCTGTATCAAAAAAATTAATCCCATTATTATAAGCTTCTTTTATTGTATCAATAGCAGTTTTCTCATCCTGTTCTCCCCAGGTATTATCTCCTACAATTGCCCAGCATCCCATTGAAACAGTACTAACTTTTAATTGACTATTTCCTAATTGTTTATACTTCATAAATACTCCTCCATTATTTAACTTGTTTTTTAATATTCAAAATTTAATAAACAAAAGTATTTAGATAGAGATATTATTTTATTTCTTTAGTTTGGTTTTTATAATAATCTAGAAAATTCAATAATCCCTTTATATAGCCTATTGTATAAGCACGAGCACGATGACCATAAACTGTATCATTAGTTAGTTCAGGCACATGATCATCAATTAAAAAACCATCAAAACCAGCCTTATCTAATTCTATTAAAATTTCAGAAGGGTTGTAATTACCATCACCAAGAAAACACTCGGTAAAATTTGGTGTTTTTCCTTTTACATCACGAAAATGAACATAAAAAATTTTGTTATATTTACCAAAATATTTAATAAAATCGATTAAATCATCTGGGTCTTTTACCATTTCAGAAATAGATCCCAAACAAAGATCTAAACCCCAGATATCGCTATCAGCAATCTTCATAGCCTTTTTAAAACTTTTAACATTATGAAAAATTCGTGCAATTCCTCCGACAGACTCAAGGGGAGGATCATCTGGATGCAGGGCCAACTTAACTCCGCATTTTTCGGCAACAGGTATTACTTCCTTCATAAAATATCTATAATTATCCCAGATAACATTTTCATCTTCTATCATATACTCCTGTTTTTTTAGATTAATATCATTTTTTGCTAAATTCTCCTCAAAAGCAGCAGTCCTAATACCGCCCCTGCCTAAAACAGTAGATGTCCGCCAGTAAATAGTAAAAAAACGAAAACCAAGTATAGGTATCCCAGCTTTACCCATATTCCTTATAACCGTCTTATAGTTTTCAATTTCTTGATCTCGCCCTGCTAAACCAAGTATTATCTTATCCATATGTGGGTGAGGTATATTTTCTATAGCCTCCAGCTTTAAATCATAATCATTACATCTATCTTTAATGTCTTTAAGTGTTTTATAACTCCAGGGATAATCACCAGATAATTTTGGGTTATTAAATTGAACGCTTTTTAATCCTAACTGTCTGGCAAATT
>Ga0306868_1000717_pt1 | contig 19759 bp, 20 predicted proteins | sample AntRauTorckE6832_FD_190411 | JGI IMG/M metagenome (GOLD analysis project Ga0306868, IMG submission 190411) | Saline lake microbial communities from Rauer Islands, Antarctica - Metagenome Torckler E6 #832 (v2) (version 2) | ecosystem: Environmental > Aquatic > Non-marine Saline and Alkaline >... | reverse complement strand
AGGTATTTTGTGGTTAATCATTTTTCATCATGTCAAGAGATCCTCATTTAATGCATAAAATCGTTTTCTGGCAAAACATCCCTTCAATATTACAAGCTCCAGTTATAAGTGAGTTTGCCAAATCTACATTATGTGATGTTACTGTTATTACTGAATCAGATATATCGACTTCCCGCAAGAATCAAGGGTGGCAGCGACCTGAATTTAAACCTGCAGAATTAATTATAGATCCCTCTAAAAGTCAGGTCAAAGATATTTGGCAAAGTCATAATAGTGATTCTGTTCATATTTTTTCGGGTATAGATGCTTATCCTTTTGTATATAAGAATTTTAAAACGGCTGTGAGTAAATCAGTTAGGATAGGTGTTTTTGCTGAACCAGGCAGACATAATGATTTTAAATTTTTGCTTAGGAAACTCAAATACCGATATCATGCAATTAGATGGGATAACGATATCGATTTTATCTTGCCAACAGGTCAGTTAGGGGTGGATTGGTTCGAAATGAATGGTTTTTCTAAGAACTCAATATATCCTTTTGGATATTTTGTCAGAAATGATATTGTTGAAAGCAAAATGATTGGCTCCAATAAAAAGGATTCTAAGATTGAATTTATTTTTATTGGACAACTTATCAATAGAAAGGGCCTTGATTATTTATTGGATGCATTTTCAAAACTTAATAATAAGGAATGGGTGTTGAGAATTGTTGGGAGCGGGGAAAAGAAGGATGATTATAAAGCAATGGTTGATAGGTTGGGAATAAATGATCAGGTAATATTTGAGGGCGTACTTCCTAATAAGAATGTCTTTGAATATTTAAAAAAATCAGATTACCTAATTCTACCCAGTCGATATGACGGCTGGGGAGCGGTCGTCAATGAGGCGTTAACAGTAGGTACCCCCTGTATTGTAAGTAGTAACTGTGGTTCAAGTGATTTGATACAATCGGAGCTGCAAGGCCGGGTTTTTCAATGCGGGTCAATAAACAAGTTAGGCCAAATATTAAATAACATCATCAAAAAAGATCACAAAACCGGACATGAAAAACGAAAGAAACTTAGAGAATGGGCCCGCCTAAATATTTCGCCTAATGCCGGGGCCCAATATTTAAATGATATATTGGATTTTATTTACGGTTCCGAACGTGGAAATTTGAAACCAACAGCACCTTGGAGAAAAGTATGATGAGTAGTTTAGTTATTGATGCTTCTAATATTATTTCGGGAGGCGGACTTACCCATTTAAAAGAACTGATCAAGCATGCGGAACCTAGAGAATATGGATTTGATCAAGTTATACTTTGGGCACCGGATAAAACTTTAGACCAAGTTTCTAATAATACGTGGCTAGAAAAGCGGACACACAAATATCTTAATAAAGGGTATTTTTATCGCTTTCTATGGAAACAACTTGTATTAAAACCGTCACTAAATAATGATACGCTTCTTTTTATTCCTGGGACTGGGTATTCGTCTGGTGCTGGCAAGGTAGTTACTATGTGCCGTAATTTATTACCTTTAGACTTGGATGAACTCGATAGATATAAATACAAATGGCATTGGTTCCGATTAAAATTGTTAAGGTATTTGCATTTAAGAGCTTTCCAAAAAGCAGATGGAGTAATTTTTTTAAATGAATATTGTTACTCAAATGCAAATAAATTAACAGAAGGGATAGGTAACTATGAAATTATACCACACGGTTTAAATAATGAATTTAGATTTTATCGAGAGAATTATGCTTTTGAAGTCAATTTCAATTTGCTCTATGTATCAACCTTGGATTTATATAAACACCAATGGATAATTGCTGAGGCAGTACTTGAATTAAGAGAGCAGGGATACCCTATTTCTTTAACTTTGATAGGAGAAGCTTACGGTATGAGTGATAAAAAATTGAGGAAGACGATAAATAAGTTTGAAAAAGGATCTCAATATGTGAATTGGTTGGGTAAAATATCCTATGACAAGCTAAATAAGTATTACCGAGAGTCGGATGCCTTTATTTATGGTTCAACTTGCGAAACCTTCGGTATGACACTACTTGAAGCAATGGCGGCATCGTTACCTATCGCTTGTTCCAATAAAAGTTCGATGAGAAATATGTTAAAAGATGCAGGTATTTATTTCGATCCTGAAGATATTCAATCTATTAAAAAAGCAATTCTTCAGTTATTCAATGATCAAAAGCTTCGTTCGGAAATAGGAAGAAAATCTCATGATCTTGCTTCAAATTATTGCTGGGAAAAAACAGCTGCAAAAACTTTTCAATATCTTTCTGAAATAACTTTTACATAATGTGTGGAATCGTAGGATCAATAAATTGCAATTTTAAAAAAGATTATCTATCTATTTTAGCCCACAGGGGACCTGATGGTTCAGGAAAATTAGATTATAAGAATCTTCAACTTGGACATCTTCGCTTATCAATATTAGATACCACTAATGCGGGACATCAACCAATGGCCACTGAGAATGGGAATCTTGTTATTATATTTAATGGAGAGATATATAACCATTTAGAATTAAGACAATCATTAAAGAAAAAAGGTTATTCTTTTAAATCTGGGAGTGATACTGAAACACTTTTGAAAGGATGGGATTATTGGGGAAAAGATGTTTTAGAAAAACTAAATGGTATTTTTGCTTTTGCTATTTTAGATAAAGAAAAAGAAAAACTTTTTATTGTACGAGATCCTTTTGGCATTAAACCTCTTTATATTTATAAAAAGAGTAATGAAATTGCTTTTGCTTCAGAGTTAAAAGTTTTTGAACATTTAAATAACTTTGATGATACGCTAGAGGTAAAAGCATTTGTTGAGTACTTATCTTTCCTCTGGGCTCCCGGTGAGCAAACACCATACAGACATGTACGTAAACTCTTACCTGGTCACTATGTAGAGATTCCATTGTCCCGCCCTTCCAGTAATAACGAAGAGCAATTTTACCAACTGCCCTATCAAGGCAATTATTTTACCGATAAAAGTGAAACTGAGTTGGTTAATGAACTGGACCATATCTTGAGGGAGTCAGTCGAAAGGCAGTTACTTTCCGATGTTCCTCTTGGTTTCTTTCTTTCCGGGGGGCTTGATTCAAGTTTATTGGTAGGTATAGCCAGAGATCTATATCCCAATACTCATTTCGATTGTTTTACCATAGCCTCGAATATGGATAAGGCGGATGAAGGATTTGAGGATGATCTGCCCTATGCAAAAAAAGTAGCAGATGATCTGAACGTTGACCTTCATATAATACCCGCTGATCATAATATAGTCGATCAATTTGATCATATGATTTGGCATTTGGATGAACCCCAGGCGGACCCGGCTCCTATAAATGTTTACAATATTTCAAAAGGTGCCAGAGAGCTCGGGATTAAAGTGCTATTGGGTGGAACTGCAGGTGACGACCTTTTTTCAGGGTACCGCAGGCATCAGGCCTTGAAATATGACCAATATTTAGACATAGTCCCTACCCAATTCAGGAAACTTCTAAAGAAGGGTATTAATTTACTACCTAGTAATAAGCCACTCTCAAGGAGGTTGCAAAAACTGAGTAGAGATTGGGATAAACCGCTTGACAAAAGAATGCTTGGTTATTTTAACTGGCTTCCTGATGAAGAGTATGTTTTTTCTCTATTTCAAAACGAAATTTTGAAAGGTGATGACTCTTATTCAGTCTACTCTTATTTTAATAAAATATTAAATCAACAGAGTTCTAATTTATCTCCATTGGATAGATTATTATATTTAGAAATTAAAACATTTTTGGTTGATCATAATCTGAATTATACTGATAAGATGTCAATGGCGGCTGGGGTTGAAGCCAGAGTTCCCTATTTAGATAAAGAACTTGTTGAATTTGCCGGTAAGGTTCCCATGAATTATAAATTACGGAATGGTGAAACGAAGTATATCTTAAAAAAAGTGGCGGAGCGTTACTTACCTAAAGGAGTTATTTATAGATCAAAAACGGGTTTTGGTGCTCCAATAAGAGATTGGCTTAGAAATGATTTAAAACCAATGGTAAATGAACGATTGGATAGAGACTTTTTATCAAAGCAAGGTATTTTTGATCCTGATGCTATCCAAGAAATGATTAAAAAAAATGATTCAGGAAAATTTGATTTTAGCTATACTATTTGGAGTATGCTGGCAATTCAAAGCTGGTTAAAGCAATTTAAGTGGAGTTTATAATTTTAAGTTATTTATACTATGGATTTTCCTAAAACTGAAGTTAAGAGATTTTGGAATAAAGCCTCATGTGGCGAAGAATTATTTTTAAAGGGTAATTCAACCAAAAAAAATTCGAGAATCAAATTAAAAATAGATATGAAATAGAACCTTTTATATTACCATTCGCAGCATTTAGTAATTGGAAAGGTAAGAAAGTACTGGAAATAGGGGGTAGGCTTAGGTGCTGATCATCAGATGTTTGCTGAGGCTGGGGCAGATTTGAATGGTGTAGATTTAACCGATAGAGCCATTAAATATACTCATGATCGGTTAGAAATTTTTGGTTTAAAATCCCGTTTAGAAGTAGCTGATGCTGAAAATTTACCCTTTCCACAAAATAATTTTGATTTGGTATATTCTTGGGGTGTAATACATCACAGCCCTGATACTCAAAAAGCAGCAACTGAGATTCACAGAGTGCTTAAAAAAGGAGGTATAGCTAAAATTATGATATATCATAAATATTCATTGGTAGGTTTTATGCTGTGGATTAGATATGCCCTTTTGAAGGGTAGATTTAATAAATCATTGGATGATATTTATGCTGAATATCTTGAAAGTTCTGGTACCAAGGCCTATTCAATTAAACAAGCTAAAGCACTTTTTTCTGATTTCTCTGAAATTATTAACATAAAAATTGAATTGAGTTCCGGTGATTTATTAATGGAACATTCCGGGCAGAGACATAGAGGACCTCTTTTAAATTTAGCCAAACGACTATATCCCAGATCACTTATTAAAATGCTATTCAAAAATTATGGTTTGTTTATGCTTTTAACGTTAAAAAAATAATTTTTTTTAAATATTCAACAATGCACCAAATCATCCAAGACCTTAAATCAGGAGATACTCTCTTAGAAGAAGTTCCGGTGCCGCGAGTTGGAACTGGTAAAGTGCTCATTAAAACCCATCGCAGCCTTGTTTCTTTAGGCACCGAAAAGATGTTGGTCAATTTCGGTCAGGCTAATTTACTGGAAAAAGCCCGACAGCAGCCCGAGCGGGTGAAAGAGGTTCTCAACAAAATGAAGACGGATGGCATCAAGCCGACCATGGAAGCCGTATTTCGCAAGCTGGATACGCCGTTGCCTTTGGGTTATAGCCAGGCCGGGGAAGTGATGGCCGTGGGGCAAGGTGTTTCAGAATTCCAGATAGGGGACCGGGTTATTTCCAATGGCAACCATGCCGAAATAGTGGCTGTACCTAAAAATCTGGTGGCTAAGATACCGGAAGGCGTTTCCTATGAAGAAGCTTCTTTTACCGTAGTTGGAGCCATAGCTCTGCAAGGCATTCGTCTCATTAAACCTGCCTTTGGCGAAACCGTAGTGGTTTTGGGTTTGGGCTTAATTGGTTTAATAGCCGCTCAACTTTTAAAAGCTAACGGCTGCAAGGTCATCGGATTAGACCTGGATCCCGATAAGGTGGAAAAGGCACGGTCATTGGGTATTACCGCTATTAATTCCGGTCAGCAGGACCCGGTAAAATATGTAGAAGAACAAACAAATAACGTAGGGGCTGATGCGGTGCTGATCACCGCGAGTACCAAATCCGATGCCGTGATCAAGCAGGCGGCGAACATGAGTCGAAAGCGCGGGCGAATTGTGCTTGTTGGTGTTATTGGTTTGGATATAGACAGGGCTGATTTTTATGAGAAAGAATTGCGTTTCCAGGTTAGCTGCTCGTATGGTCCCGGTCGCTATGATGATAATTATGAGCAGAAAGGAAATGACTATCCGCTGCCGTATGTGCGGTGGACGGAGAAACGGAATTTTGAGGCGGTACTGGAGGCGATGGCTGAGGGACAGCTGGATGTGGAGACGCTGATTACCGAGCGCGTGCCGTTGGGGGAATATCAGCAGATTTATGGGGATATGGATGGGAGTGATAGCATTGCTTCTTTGTTGGTTTATGATCGGAACACAGAGAGCGCAGAGAAAAGTGGATTGAACACAGAGGGCGCGGAGGAATACACAGAAGACACAAAGGATGTTTTAAAAGGAAGAACCATTTCAATCGATGGTGCCCGGTTTGAAGGAGGCACGGGGACGATGGCAGTGATCGGAGCGGGTAATTTTACCCAGGCGATGATTATGCCGTCTCTGAAAGATGCCGGGGCTAATGTGAAGTATATTGTGAGTTCGGGCGGGCTGTCGTCTACGACCTTGGCGAAGAAATATGATGTACCCCACAGTTCTACAGATCTGGATGAAGTATTGGCTGATGATGAGGTAGAGGGGGTACTGGTTACTACCCGTCACAATTTGCATGCCGGAATGACGGTGCAGGCGCTTAAAGCCGGAAAGCAGGTGTTTGTTGAGAAACCGCTGGCACTAAAAGAAGAAGAGCTTGATGAAATTGTTGAAGCAGTAGGGGAAACTGGTAATACGGTAACTGTTGGATTTAATCGCCGATTTTCTCCTCATTCCGAGAAAATGAAAGAGCTTCTTGGGAATAATCCGGGTCCCATGAACGTAATCGCCACTATGAATGCGGGCCATATTCCTGCGGAGGTTTGGGTGCATGATATAGAAGTTGGCGGGGGAAGGATTATTGGTGAAGCTTGTCATTATGTAGATTTGATTACGTATTTGACGGGCTCGAAGGTAAAAGAGGTAAGCATGCAGGCGATGGGCGAAAATCCCAAGGAAAATACCGACAATGCTTCCATTCACCTTAAATATGAAAATGGTTCGCTGGGGGTGATCAACTATTTTGCCAACGGCAACAAGTCCTATTCCAAGGAACGTTTAGAGGTATACTACCAAGGAAAGAATTTGATCATGGATAATTTCCGCAAGCTCTATGGCTATGGAGTCAATGACAGTATGTTTAGCCTGAGTAACAAAATGCTGAGTACTAAGCAGGATAAGGGCCATGCCAAGCAGTTTGAACTGCTGACTGAACGCTGGAAGGAGGGCGGGGAACCGCTCATTCCATTTGATGAAATTGTGAATACAACAAGGGCAACTTTTGGGGCGATTGAAAGCCTGAAGCAAGGTAAGTGGGTTGAATTGTGATGGAACACGGAGGGGCACAGGGTGGAACACTGAGATCACGGAGTAAAGGTTATTAAAAATCATACTGTGTACTCTGTGCCTTTTTTGTGCGCTCTGTGTTAAAAAAAAATTATGAGCCGAAGAGAGTATAATAATTTATCAAGGGAGGTTATTCGATGTGCTATTGAGGTACATAAAGGATTAGGTCCGGGATTGCTGGAACGGGTGTACGAAGATGCTTTAAGCTATGAAATGGCCCAGTCGGGGTTGCAAGTGGAAAGGCAGGCACCTATTGATGTTAAATATAAGGAGCTTGAAATAAGGAATGGCTATTTTGCGGATGTTATTGTAAATAATATGTTAATTCTCGAACTAAAGGCTGTTGAGCAGGTTCTTCCTGTTCACAAGGCACAATTATTGTCATATTTAAAGTTAGCTGATAAGAAGCTGGGATTATTGCTGAATTTTCATGTGACAAAAATGACAGACGGTGTTAGTCGATTAATAAATGGTAAATTATAGAATAGAACACAGAGATCACAGAGTTAAAGTACTGTTTACTCTGTGCCTACTCCGTGTACTCTGCGTTAAAATGATTAAGAACTTAGGGCTTTATTACAAGACGGTTAAGCATCTCAAGCCGATTCAGATTCGGTACCGGTTGTGGTATATGCTATTTAGTAAAATCTGCAAGCGAGCTGCTTATTTGTTTTGTTGAAATTGTGAATACTGCAACCCATCATAAAGTTGTCTTAGTATTTGCGTACTTTGTAGTTATAATCACATTATGGCCTATAATGAAGTGGCAAGGGGAAATTTAAACGCTACGTTTAAGTATTAATATCAACAACAAAGCTTGTTATCCTAAAAGGAATTCCTTTTTACTAAAATGGCTGAAATTAATCCTAAACAGTTAAAAGAGGCTGAAACAGTAGAGCGAAAGCAAAGCCTGAATGGCAGGGCTTTAAAAACACTTTCTGCTTTTGCGAACACTAAGGGAGGATCGCTCTATGTAGGTATAAAAGACGATGCCACACTTTTCAACAAAAGTATTTCCGATCAGGCCCAGCAAGATATTGTAAATAAGGTTATTAATCACCTTAATATTATTCCCGAAATAACACTTCATACCTATAAAGGGTATGAATTTTTAGAAATTAAAATTCGAAAGAGTGCCCGTCCCATTAGTTATAATGGCAAGTATTACCGGCGTTCAGGCAATACTACTCGTGAACTTGATGAGGAGGGATTAAGATCATTTTTTCTGAAGAATATTGCATGGGATTCGCAGGTAGATAACCGTTTTAGTATTAACGAAATTGATGAGTCTTCCTGGACAAAAGTTGCCGCTAAAGCGGGAGGACAGCGCGGCATCCCTGAATCCAGGGATTTAGAGCGCGATGAATTTTTTCAGCATCTTAATTTAATGGTAAACGGAAAACTAACCCATGCTGCCATCGTACTTTTTGGGAAGAATCCTCAGAAATACTTTCCCCACACAACAATCCGAATTGGACGATTTAAAGATCAATCTACTATTATAGCAGATCACAAAATTGAGGGAAACCTGTTCAGCCAACTGCAGCGGACAGAGGAAACGATAAAATCATTGATCAATAAAGGTTATGAAATTACGGGAGAATCTTTTGTACGTCGTGATGTATGGGACTATCCGCTGGAGGCCTTGCGAGAAGCGCTGCTGAATGCCATTGTTCACAGAAATTATCATAGTACAGGATCAGAAATCCAGGTTAAAATTTACGATAACCGTATTTGGATTTGGAATCCCGGAACCTTGCCGGAAGGATTAAGCGTAGAGCAATTAAAAAAATCTCATTCTTCGATTCGCCGGAACCCATTAATTGCCGATCTTTTTTTCCGTGCCGGTTATATTGAGCAGTTTGGCTCAGGCACGTTACGAATAATGGATGTTTTAAAGGAGGCAGGCCACCCGGAACCTGAGTTTGAGGAGCACGGAAATGGATTTACAATTCAGTTATTTAAAAGAAAAGGTTCAAGACTTAGCAAAGAAGAACTCCAAGATTTAAACGACCGGCAAATAGCGGCACTTGAGTATTTAAAAGATCATGAATCTATCAATAACTCCAATTATCAAAAACTTTTTAATGTAGCCAAAAGTACAGCTACAAGAGATTTAAAAGAGCTAACAGAAAAAGGACAACTACAAAGGATTGGGAAAAAAGGTTATGGCACACACTACAAATTGGAATAAAATGGAATTCGGCAAGATCATGACCCAATTATGACCCAATCATGACCCAATCATGACCCAATCATTTTTTGTCGCTGGTAACTGTTATTAAGTGAAGAATTTATTTAAAAAAGAGCCATATAGGAGCCCGCTGAAGAGAAACCACAACGAGCACAAAGGGAACACAAAGATAAAAAAACATAGTGTATCATTGTGCGCTTAGTGGTTCATCTAATAAATATGTTGAAAAGAATAGGCTTGTACTACAGAACAATTAAGCATTTAAAGCCGATTCAAATTCGGTACCGCCTGTGGTATATGTTGCGTGGGAAGTTCCGCAAACTCACAGGACAAACTTTCCCATTTTCTATACTTAAAGAGGGGCACGCGTTGAAGCTGGCTCTGGATATCCAAGTTCAAACTTCCAGCTTTCAACCTCCAATCACTTTCACCTTCCTCAACCAGTCTCACACATTCGGAGACCAAATAGATTGGAACTTTGATCAATACAGTAAACTCTGGGCCTACAATCTCAACTACTTTGATTATCTACATCAGAGAGATATTTCAAAAGAACAAGGGCTACAACTTATAAGAAAATTTATAGAACAAATAGAAACTAACAGGGAGGGAATAGAGCCATATCCCATCTCACTTCGCGGCATCAACTGGATAAAATTTTTAAGCATGCATAAAATAAATGATGCTAAAATTGATGCTTGTCTATATGCCCAGTATCGAATACTTTTTGATAATATTGAATATCATTTGATGGGAAACCATCTGTTGGAAAACGGCTGTTCGTTGCTCTTTGGTGCTTATTATTTTCAGGAAGAACAGTTACTAAAAAAGGCAAGAAAAATTTTGCTTGAACAGATCGATGAACAGATACTTAGTGACGGTGGGCATTTTGAGCGATCTACAATGTATCATGGTATTTTACTGGAACGTTTGATGGATTGCTATAACCTGATAATTAATAATAATTCTGTATGGAAAGATGATTCCTTAGGTAGATTGCTTCTGGAAAAAATATCGAAAATGCTTGGATGGGCGGAACAATTGTCAGTGGGCAGCAATCAGTTAACAGTTAACAGCGAACAGAAAGCTTCAAATAGAGAGTTGCCGTTGCTTAATGATGCAGCTATGGGTATCGGGCCATTGTTAAAAGATTTGGAAGCTTATGCTGATCGTCTTGGGATACAAGCTACCAAAGTTAAATTGTCTGACAGCGGATATAGAAAATATACGACTGAAAGATTTGAACTCATTTGTGATGTGGGAAACATTGGCCCTGATTATATCCCCGGGCATGCCCACAGCGATACCTTTTCGTTTATATTATTTAGCGATAGTAAACCTGTTATTATTGATCCCGGAATTTCAACCTATGAAAATAATAGCCGCCGGCTGTTAGAGCGGTCCACGGCATTTCATAATACGGTTCAGTTTGATCATAAAGAACAAACAGAGGTTTGGGGTGCTTTCCGGGTAGGCAGAAGGGCTAAAGTCCATGATGTCAAGGAAATCAAAAAGGGAGATCAGATTCAACTATCAGCCTGGCATGACGGTTATCAAACTTGGAACATTAAACATAAACGAAGCTGGATGGTCAAGGATGGAGAAAACCAAATTACGATTGAAGATTTATTATTGGGAGAGACAAGCAAAAAAGGTTGTTTAAATCTACACTTTCATCCTGATTGGACAGGATTAATTTCTTTAGAAAGTGATTGTGTGGTTTTAAAAAATATAGTAATTAAATTCTCTGATTATATTTCCATCGAAAAGGGAATATACGACTGCCCCCATGGCTATAATCGCTATGAAAAAGCCTCTAAGGTGACCGTTGCTTTTAAAGAAAAATTAACAACTGATATTCAAAAAATTTCATGAATATTCTTTTTATAACGGATAATTTCCCTCCCGAGGTCAACGCCCCGGCCACCCGTACCTATGAGCACGCCAAGATCTGGGTTGACGAAGGGCATGAGGTAACGGTAATTACTTGCGCCCCGAATTTCCCCAAAGGCGAAGTTTTTAAAGGATATAAAAACAAGTTTTACCGGAAAGAAGAGGTTGATGATATTAAGGTAATAAGAGTATGGTCATACATCACCGTAAATGAGGGATTTATTAAGCGTACACTTGATTATCTTAGTTTTGCTTTTACTTCATTTTGGGCAGGATTATTCCAGAAAGCGGATGTTATAGTGGCCACATCTCCCCAGTTTTTCACCACATGGACGGGTTTGGCTCTCTCAAAATTCAAAAGAAAGCCCTGGGTATTTGAATTGCGTGATTTATGGCCTGAATCTATCAGATCAGTTGGAGCAATAGACGAAGGAATAACGTATCGCATATTAGAAAAGATAGAACTTTTTTTATATAAACATGCTGATCTGGTAATTCCTGTTACGGAGGCTTTTAAGGAAAGACTTGTTAAAAGAGGTATCCCATCCGGTAAGCAGGTAGTCATCGAAAATGGGGCAAATCTGAATCTATTTCAGAATAAAAATAATGGAGAGCTGTTGAGAAAACAACTGAAACTCCCGGATAAATTTCTGGTGGGTTATATTGGCACACACGGGATGGCACACAACCTGGGCTTTATTTTGGATTGCATTCGGGAAATCAAAGACCCCGAATATCATTTTTTATTCATTGGCGATGGTGCAGAAAAAGAGAAACTGATGGGTTATGCTAAAAAACGCAACATGCAAAATGTAACCTTCATAGATTCTATTCCCAAAGAGGACGTCCCGAATTATTTATCTTCAATTGATGTATCTTTAGTGCCGCTTAAAAAGGCGAATACTTTCAAAACAGTTATTCCGTCCAAAATTTTTGAGGCTGCGGCAATGGAAACGCCCATTTTACTTGGGGTAGAGGGGCAGGCACAACAAATTATTGAGGCATTTGATGCAGGTATTTGCTTTGAACCTGAGAATAAAGTTGATTTCATTCAAAAATTGAAGATGCTAAAAGAGAATAAGGGTATGTATAATCAGAAATCAGAGAATGGATTGGGGCTTGCTATGGCTTATGACAGAGAAAAATTAGCCCGGAAAATGCTTTTGGCTTTAGAAAGGTTGCATTAAAGATAAGCCCATAAAATCTTTGTAAATTGGCAGTCTTATAATTTTAATTATAGTTAAAATAATTATACATGAAGATCCTTAACGTAGCCAGCGCCCGGCCAAATTTTATGAAGGTGGGCGCCTTTACTGAAGGAGTATGAACATAATCAAAATATAGAAGCAAAATTGTTGCATGCCGGTGAACATTATGATTATGAAATGCCCAAATTTCCGATTACAATTATAGAAGCGCAGAATGAATAAGAGAAATATGTTACAGGAAGTGAGAAACGCAATAGTATTTATTATATTTAGACAGATAATATTTAAATATATAGAATATGAGTAGAGAAAAAGACATAAAGACTTCTGATTTAAATAAAGCCTTATGGCACATGTCGCGTAAAGCCCGAAGAGAGAATAAGGCCTTAGGGTTAGAAACGTTATACGAAAAAGATGGTTATCTTGTGAAATGTGATGCTTCGGGCAAAGAACATAGGATAAAAAAAATGGAAAGACGGAGAACTACAATCCCACCTCACGTTATTAACTTTGATTGATGGCTATTCCAAGAGTTCGAATGTTTGCCGGCCCTAATTGATCAGGTAAATCTGATCTTATCCAACGGTTACAAAAGTCGGATTTACCACTTGGTCCCATTGTAAACGCAGATATAATCCTTTCCTCTTTAGAAAAGGCAGGATTTATCGATTTACACCGGTTTCAGCTTACCCGAATAATCCAGAGCGACTGGGATTTAGCTATAAATAGAATAGGTGAATTAACTTCCAGGGTAGAGAAAACGGGAAGCTTGTCCACGGTAGAGATTAAGGAAGGTGTGCTTGTTTGTGAGGGTGATAATCTAAATGCTTATTCTGCCGCATTGATAGCTGATTTTTTTAAGATATATGATGATAGGTCAGTTAATAAGTTTTAGTTTTGAAACGGTTATGTCTCATCCTGGCAAGATTAATTTTTTACAGATTGCTAAGCGAAAAGGGTTTAAAACGTATCTTTATTTTGTAGCGACGGATGATCCTGCTATTAATATTAGCCGGGTGCAAAACCGGGTGCAAAAAGGCGGGCATTCCGTTCCGGAACGTAAAATTGTTAAACGATATGAGAGAAGCCTAAATCTGTTAAATCGGGCATTAAAGGTAGCAGATCGCGCATATGTATTGGATAATTCCAAAAGGAGAAGTTCGGTGCTATTTGAAAAGAAAAATGATGGGAAAGGCTATCTGCAAACTAAAAAATATCCCAGATGGTTTGAAAAAGCCGTAATAGTGAAGAATCGATAAGAATTAACTTAGAAACATTTTATGAAAATCATCAATATAGCCAGTGCCCGGCCTAATTTTATGAAAGTTGCGCCTTTGCTGGAAGAGTATAAAAATCATTCGGAAATAGAGGCAAAGTTGCTGCATACCGGTCAGCATTACGATTATGAGATGTTGTTTGCTCCTGTAGTCTGCCCATATGTTGTTAGATCAAATACTGCTCAGCGAATCTAGTATATTAGGAGAGGGTCTTGCAAAACTGGACTTCCCATTCTGAATTCAAGTGCTGAACTTGGTTCAGTATAGTTCAGAATTTTTGTTTAAATGTTACAGAAGCTAATGTTAGCTTCTGTAACAAGTCCAGAATGACAATAAGAGAGAGTTTTGCAAAGCTCTACATAGGTTTAATAACAATAATGTATTTTATTATGGCAAGAGCAAATGGCAGGCAGAACAAAGACTGCAGCAATGGGGTGCCGAGGATAAATCAGTATCTATTATTCGTCCTACCGTTATTTTTGGAGAAGAAAACAGAGGAAATGTGTATAATTTGTTTAGACAAATTGTGTCCGGCAAGTTTATGATGGTAGGGGATGGCAGCAACAAAAAATCGATGACCTATGTCGGGAATATCGTAGATTTTATATCCTTTTTGATGAAGAACCCTGATGGTTATCAGTTCTTCAATTACGCGGATAAACCCGATCTTACCACCCGTGACATTGGTCGTATTGAGATGTCAGTGGATTTGAGTGTGCCTTCGTTTCGGATTCCCTACTGGGTAGGTCTGGCCGGCGGATACACCTTTGATGTCTTAGCCAGGCTTACCGGTAAGAAGTTACTAATTTTCTCTGTTCGGGTTAAAAAATTCTGTACCACTACGCAGTTTGATGCATCTAAAGCACATGCCACGGCTTTTACAGCGCCTTTCTCTATAGATGAGGCCCTGGAGCGTACGTTGCGCTATGAGCTTGGGGAGTGAAAGGTGAATTCTTTGGGTCCTATGCGATTCTTATGGCTGGAGACCCTTTCCCGAATCGTCGGGACTCAGGGTGACATTGCTTTTATTAATGTCCTAAACAATGTTTATGTCATGGTGAGCGGAACGAAGTGGAGTCGAATCCATCTCCCAGAATATGGGTTATAGGTGTTTTTGTGGCCAACCCTTAGATGCTACGTGGGCCTCGTGGCAGGGGATATTTCGACTCTAATATTGAAAATCGTAAGATATTTGCTTTACGTTGATTGAACATTCCCATTTCGTATGATTATAATCACGGGTTATGGAGACCCATTTTTTGAGCGACCAACCCTAACGGTGGTACGTGATCAGCAAAGCTGGCCAAAAAGATCAAGAATACAACTACGCGTGAAGCTTCGTTGCACAGGAAAGATAAACGTACTCGGTGGAAAAGAATTATATCCTTGCACATTGGGGAGCCCCCTTCATTCGAGGAACTTCTTGTTCAATAAAATCCGTTCGCTTTGGTGCGTTAATTATGTTGGAAGCGTTAAAAGGCATTCGTTCGTTATTGCCTGAGTCTTTTGCACCGCAGGTATGCCTTTGGCATAATACCACACGTCATTTCAAACCGCCGGCTGGCCCTGTGGAAAGCCACAAAGTGGCCCTCGAGACTTCGGGGTAGTTAGCCTTTAGCGTAGATTGGTTCAGGATGACTAAGGGCTTTTATTGGTTTTTCATCCAACCGGTAAATGCGTTATTTCAACTATTAGAGACCTTTGCAAAACCCGCAACATTCAACTTTGTCATCGCGAGTCCCGTTTTTGGGGACGTGGCGATCCCCTCATGCAGCGTATGGCCCGGTCTCCGTTGGGAGATTGCCGCGCTCCCTATCGGTCGCTCGCAATGACACCACGTTCTGCAAAGGTCTCTATTATATTATTTTAATTAGTTTAAAATTACTTATACTATATGAGAAGTAGAATTTATTTTCGAAAAATACATATTTAGGCAATGCCAACGGCTTTACGTATTGACGGTTACCGTTTTTTTTTCTTCAGCAATGAAGGAAATGAACCGGTTCATATTCACGTTGAAAGTGGTGACGGTTATTGCAAGTACTGGATAAATCCTGTATCTCTTGTTTACTCTACCGGATATAATTCTACTGAGCTAAACAAGATTAGAAAAATGGTAGAACAACATTCAAATCAAATAGAGGAAAAATGGAATGAGCACTTTAGTAAAACGTAAACCGCCGAAAGCAGTTGAAGTTTGGTTTGAAGAAAAAAAACTATTGGTCCGCATAGAAGACGGAAGAGAAGTAGCGGTACCCCTTGAATGGTTTCCGAAACTGCGGGATGCTACACCGAGAGAGTTGGACAACTGGTCTTTTATCGGAAATGGCATTGGCATCCATTGGAAAGATTTGGATGAAGATCTTTCTATTGAGGGCTTATTGCATTAATTGTATTGCTTTTCGTCAATGTAACAGCTTTAAATTTTTAGTGTAGGGGGGGGATAACGGGAAAGAAGCTACCTATCTCGTCGGTTCGGGTAAAGAAGCTTTGTGCCACCACCAAGTTTGATGCCTAAAAAGTCCACAATACTGGCTTTGTGGTTCCCTACCCAATAGATAAGGGATTGGACCGAAGGTTGAAGTATGAGTTTGGGGATTAAACACAAAAGATGGAACACAGAGAGCACAGGGGAGAACGCGGAGGTCACTTGTCTGTTGAAAAGTCCTAATATATAATGGGATATAGGATACTGTTTATGTAAGAAGAAGTATCACTGCAAAATATTATATATGCCGACAATTTACTATATTTAAATGATTGAGGTACCGTAAATACTAAAATACTTGTCTAATATGATCCTGCGAGAAAAAATAAATGAAAATTTAAAACGGCTGCCCGAATACTCACAAGCGGAAGTCCTTGACTTTGTAGAATTTTTAGTCAAAAAAACAGAGCAAACACCGCCTGAACAAGAAAATAGAGAGTGGTCTAATCTATCATTATCTTTTGCAATGCGTGGGATGGAAGAAGGTGAGCTGCATTATACATCAGATGATATAAAAGAGCGGTTTTAAATGAAAGAAGAAGGTCAGATAATCCTGTTTGAATTTCCACGAGGAGATTTAAGTGAAGGGAAATTACGTCCCGCCTTGTTAATAAACAGTGTGCCGGGAGCTTATAATCTATGGCTGATCTGCATGATTTCAACTCAATTGCAACGAAAAGTTAACGGCTTTGATGAAATCGTAGCACCGAAAGATGATGACTTTAAGACATCAGGTTTAAAAAAATCAAGCCTTATTTGATAAGTGGTTTAATACCCCGACCCTGTGGGTCGGATAGATTACAGAATAAGATACGCTAAAATATCGGTAAATCCCCTCTGGAGGGGTGCAGGGGTGGGTTAAAATGGAGGAATATCATTTTAGTGTATCTTATTCTAAGAGAGCTTTTTAATACCACCGACAATGTCATTCCGAGGAGTCCACGACGAGGAATCTCAAACGTAATCACGGTCAGTATCTTTTAAAAGACGATAAATAGCATCACAATTTGAGATCCCTCTCCACCTACCGGTGGATCGGGATGACTTATGGGGTTTTGCAAAGCCCTCTCTAATGGATACCCCGATGGCTCTGCCTCGGGGTTGTTCATTAGGACGTTTGGCGGTGGTTGATGACAATATTCTGGAAGGTTCAATTGGTAAGATCAAATCAAAACGGTTATTGCGTCTTAAAAGGAAGCTTGCAGATTGGCTGACAAATAAGACTGTATAAGTTAAGGATGTTAAAGTATACGGCCTATTTTGAAAATGAAGTATTAAAAGAAGATGTCCTAAAGAGCTAGCCCATATTACCGGCAGGAAACTGCCTGTTTCCTCCGTCCGCATCAAAAAGTTCTGCGCCACCACCAGTTCGATGCTTCCAAAGCGCACGCCACGGCCTTTTCTGCCCCTTACTCTATGGATGAAGCGCTGGAGCGTACCTTGCGTTATGAGTTTGGGGAGTGAGGGGTAGGTTCTTATCAATAGCGCAGGAATTCATTCCCGCGCTAAGAATGGCTGGTCAATGATATAAAAGAATGCTCCCTCCTTGTTCAGACAGTCGTCTGAATAGGGAGGGCCGGGGTGGGTCGAAAAGCGTATTTTTGAATAGCTAATCGATGAGATACCATGCCAGCAACCTTTGTATGAAAGCGATCAAACTGTTCCAGCTTACAAACTTGAAACAGTTTGGGTGTGTCGTCCTGATTTTAGTTGACTCATCGTTCGGGTTTTTGTGTATAATAATTTTTCCATTTCCGAGGTATGGGCCCGGTCATTGCGTGTGCCTGGTTTGGCGTCAGCCTGTCCACACTACTATGGGGACGAACCTGGTTATAAAATTCAATATTCATCGGTATTTCGGTGCGTGCCTGGCTCTTATTTAGATAGCCCTCTTTGTAGTTCTCCATAAACTCATCTTTGAGCGTCAGGTTGATGCGTTCGGCTATTGGATTTTCCAGAGGATCCCCATTTTGGGTCATGCTCGGTTGTATTTCATGTGCGCACAGCTCGGCAATATAATCCCCACAACAATATTGAACGCCACGGTCCGAATGATGAATCAGCCCCTGTAGCGACCCTATGCTCTGATCGATGGCCATTTGAAGCGCTCCGAGCGCCCAGCGGGCTTCAAGGGTATCCCCCAGGGCAAATCCCACAACCTTCCGGGAATACATATCGGTTATTAAAAACAAATACAAAAAACACTGTTCGGTCTGGCACCACAAGAACGTAATATCACTCACCCAGACTTGGCTGGGCCTGTCCGGGATAACCTCCTCAATTAGGTTGCTATATTTGTGGAAATGATGATAGCTTTGGGTGGTACGCGCACGCCTGCTTTTGCGGCGAATCAGCAATCCGTTTCTCTTTAATAGATCAAAGAAGGCGTCTCGACCAATGCTAATCCCGTGACGGGCAAAATCGGGCTGCAGGCTGGCCAACAGATTCCGTCCGCTCCCTTTTTTCCAAATCGTACGTTTTTTACGAATCAACTCCACTATTAAATATTCGTTAAATGCGTTGGTTTCTCCACGATTAATGGATTGGTAATAGGCCTGTTTGGAGTAGCCAAGCAACCGGCAAGCATCCCGGATGCAGAAGGCGTTCCCTAGCCGTTGTCGGCATCGGGCGATTGCTTGGCTCCAAACTTTTTTCTTATGGGGACTCCAAGTTCTTCTTCGGCTACCTCAATCATCTTCTGCCACAAATCTGCCCGCATACGCTCGCGCTTGAGCTCCTGCTTTAAGCGAGCTATTTCCTGGGCATACTCGTTCTGGGTTTTTGTTTCTGCCATCTTACTACAGCTCGTAACCACCGGGCCTCCGCTACGGTAATCCTTGACCCCACTGAAGGCTCGCATCCAGTATAAAACGGTGCAGTTGCCTTTAATAGAATAGACCCGGCGAGCCTCCTCTTTAGTTAAGGTTCCGGAAAGAACGTCTTGGACCACTTTCCACTTGAAGTCTTCACTATAAATACTATTTTTTGAGCACATTTGGTATCCTGATTTACGTTGACGTTTTGGTTAAAAACAGTCAACCTATTTCAGGACGACACAGGGCTTGTGGCGGGAGACCCTTTCCCGACCCATCGGGACTCAGTATGACACTGCTTTTTTAATGTTGCCTCTATAAACGCCGATTGATAAATTCCTCCTTAGATAACTATATTTATTTGATAAGTGGTTTAATAATAGGTGGCTTAATTCCCCGACCCTTGGGTCGGAAAAATTTATAAAAGAAGGTATGCGAAAATTTCCTAAAATCCCCTCTGGAGGGGTGTAGGGGTGGGTAATAATAAATAGAAAGGGGGCTTTGCAGAACCCCCTAATTTAGGGTTTTCTGTGATAATTTGTAGATTTGCTCGAACATCTTCCAATTTGAATTAAACGCATCATTATTATGTCGGACAAGCGCCAGCAACTCAGCATC
>Ga0306868_1000709_pt1 | contig 19976 bp, 20 predicted proteins | sample AntRauTorckE6832_FD_190411 | JGI IMG/M metagenome (GOLD analysis project Ga0306868, IMG submission 190411) | Saline lake microbial communities from Rauer Islands, Antarctica - Metagenome Torckler E6 #832 (v2) (version 2) | ecosystem: Environmental > Aquatic > Non-marine Saline and Alkaline >... | reverse complement strand
TACTGGGATAGCTTCATTTTTAAAGAGTTATTACAAAAAACGACGATCAGAAAAGAGATTAAGGCTTTCTTTACCCTTATGACAGTAAGGATAGTTTTTGCTATTTTAAAAAATGGGGAAAGTCTATTGACAGGTAATCATGATTATGTTATTATAAAATTGTGAAAACGACGAAAATAAAGAATAAAAGGAGGTGTTACTCATGTTAGAAAGTAAAAAGATTGCTATTTTAGGCGATCGCGATGGTATTCCTGGACCAGCTATTGAAGAATGTCTGGAAACAACTGGTGCAGATGAAGTTGTATTTACTACAACTGAGTGCTTTGTCTGAACAAGCGCAGGAGCTATGGACCTGGAAAATCAGCAGAGAATTAAAGATCTTGCTGATAAGCACGGTGCGGAGAACCTTGTTGTTATCTTAGGTGGTGCAGAAGCAGAAGCTTCTGGATTAGCCTGTGAAACAGTGACAAATGGTGATCCAACCTTTGCAGGACCATTGGCAGGAGTTCCGTTGGGACTCGCGTGTTATCATGTCGTGGAGCCAGAAATCAAAGCCGAAATTGATGATCAGGTTTATGATGATCAAATCAGTATGATGGAAATGGTATTAGATGTAGATGCTATTGTAGAAGAGGTAAAAACCTATCGCGAGAAGTATTCAGAATATAAGTAAGAACCTATTCTGAATAAGATTGTGAAATAATTACTAAGAAAGGGGTGGACCGCGGTGAAACTTGAACTCGGAAATTTTTATGTAAAAGATATTGAGTTCGGTGCCAAAACTGCTTTTAATGATGGAATACTAACCATCAATAAAGAAGAAGCACTGGAAGTAGTTTTTAAAGATAAGCATATTACTGAGGCCGATTTAAGAATAGTTAAGCCTGGAGATATGGTTCGTCTGGTACCAGTTAAAGAAGCAATTGAACCCCGCTTCCGCGTAGGGGGAGGACCTGTTTTTCCTGGTGTAACTGGAAAACTTGAACAGGCAGGAGATGGTAAAACTCGCTGCTTAAAAGATATGAGTGTTTTAGTTGTAGGAAAACACTGGGGTGGTTTCCAGGACGGATTAATTGACATGGGAGGAGAGGGTGCAAAATATACTCATTTTTCCTCTTTAAAAAATGTTGTTTTAGTTGCTGATACTGACGAAGAATTTGAGCAGCGTGAGCAGCAGAAAAAGAATCATGCCCTAAGATGGGCCGGAATGAGACTTGCAGAATATTTAGGTGAGGCAGTTAAAGATTTAGAGCCAGAAGATAAAGATACATATGAGCTGGATCCTTTAACAAAAAGAGATGATAAAGAATCAGAACTGCCAAATGTTGCACTTGTAATGCAGCCTCAATCTCAGATGGAAGAAAAGGGATATAATGACCTGAACTATGGTTGGGATACAAATAGCATGCTTCCAACTCTGATGCATCCTAATGAGATTTTAGATGGAGCAATGATTTCCGGAAGCTTTATGCCCTGTTCTTCAAAATGGTCAACTTATGATTTTCAGAATTTCCCATTAATAACCAGGCTTTATGAAGAGCATGGTAAAACAATTAACTTTGTTGGTGTGATTATGTCAAACTTAAATGTTGCGCTTGAGCAGAAAGAGCGTTCAGCACAGTTTGTGGCTCAGATGGCTAAATCTCTTGGTGTTGATGCAGCAGTAGTAACAGAAGAAGGATACGGAAATCCGGATGCTGATTATATTGGCTGTCTTGTAGCTTTAGAGGATGCCGGTGTAAAAACAGTTGGTGTCAGTAATGAAGCAACAGGAAGAGATGGTGGCTCACAGCCATTAGTAACTTTAGATCCCAAAGCAGATGCCTTAGTTTCCACAGGAAATGTATCTGAATTAATTAAATTAGCTCCGATGGATGAGGTAATTGGAGAATTAGAAGCACTTGCCAGAGATGGATTATCTGGAGGCTGGGAAGATGATGAAGTCCTTGGTTCTTCAGTCAAAGAAGATGGTTCAATTGTTATGGAAAATAATGCAATGTTCTGTGGAGATCAAATTGCTGGCTGGTCTCCAAAAACAATGAAAGAATTTTAAACCGGGGAGGTGGAATAAATGAAAAAAGCAGTCGTATATTTAAACCAATTTTTTGGTCAGATAGGTGGAGAAGATGTTGCAGATCACGCTCCAGAAATTAGAGAAGAAAAAGTTGGAGCAGCAATGCTTTATAATCAGTTACTTGATGCAGAAGTTACTCATACTGTAATCTGTGGAGATAACTTTATGGGCAGCAGGACTGAAGAAGCTGTAGAAACTATTCTTGGTTTCTTAAAAGATGTAGATTTTGATATCTTCTTTGCTGGACCTGCATTTCAGGCTGGACGTTATGGTATGGCCTGTGGTGAAATTGGTAAAGCAGTAAAAGAAGAATTTGATGTACCTGTAATTTCATCGATGAATATTGAAAACCCAGGTGTTGAAGTATTTAAAAAAGATATTTATATCTTCCCGGGTGGACACAGTGCTGCAAAAATGAGAGATGATGTTAAAAAGGTAACCGATTTTGGTAATAAGATTCTTAATGGAGAAAAATTATTACCTGCAGAAAAAGAAGGTTATTATCAGCGCGGTATTAGACATCAGTATTTCTTAGAAGATGAAACTCCAGCATATGAGAGAGCAATTGATATGCTGCTTAAAAAAATTAATGGTGAAGAATTTGAAAGTGAACTACCCATACCTGAATTGGATCTGGTAGAAATTGCTCCAGCAATTGAAGATTTAAGTGAAACAACTATTGCTTTAGTGACTTCAGGTGGTATTGTACCTGTGGAAAATCCTGATAAAATTCAGTCTGCCTCAGCTACAAGATGGGGTAAATATGATATTAGTGGTATGGATAAATTAGAAAATAGAGATTCTGATAAGTTTAAAACCATTCACGCTGGTTATGATCCCGCTGCAGCTGATGCTGATCCTAATGTAGTGGTTCCTGTTGATGCAATGCGTAAATATGAAGAAGAAGGTAGAATAGGTAAATTACATGATTATTTCTATTCAACAGTAGGAACCGGTACGACTCAAAAAGAGGCTGCCAGAATGGGTAAAGAAATTGCTCAAGAATTACAAGATGCCAATGTTCAAGCAGTTATTTTAACTTCTACTTGAGGTACCTGTACACGTTGCGGTGCAACAATGGTGAAAGAAATTGAAAAAGCTGGTTTTACAGTTGTTCAGATGGCAAACTTGATTCCTGTAGCAAAGACTGTTGGTGCTAATAGAATGGTTCCAACAATATCTATTCCGTATCCATTAGGAGATCCTTCTACAAGCAAAGAAGAACAATGGGAACTGAGATATCAAAGAGTTGGAGTAGCTTTAGATGCGCTAACAACTGATATCGATGAGCAAAAAGTCTTTGATGTAGAAATGTAAATATCAACCCTCTGCTCTTCCTTTACAGGAGGGGTAGGGGTCTTTAAATAAGATTTAAGTGAAAAATATAACACATTCTATAAGGGGTGGAGTAGATGGAAGAGCGTAAAGATGCACATGGTAACATAATTAAAGAAAGAGGCCGTGAAGTATTTGTGATTTCACTGGTAGTAGTTTTTGCAATTGTTCTCTGGGGAATAGCAATGCCCGATAGTTTTAGTGGAGTTGCAAACAGCTTATTTAACTTTCTGACAATTAACTTTGGCTGGTTTTATTTAATAACAATGAGCTTATTTGTAATTTTTTGTTTCTGGGCTGCCTTAAGTCGTTATGGAAAGATTAAACTTGGAAAACCTGATGAAGAACCGGAATTCAGCACTATTTCCTGGTTTGCAATGTTATTTAGTGCAGGAATGGGAGTAGGACTTGTATTCTGGGGAGTAGCAGAGCCCTTAAATCACTTTGTTAATCCTTTAGCTATGGAGGGTGGAACTGCAGCTGCAGCAGATTTTGCTTTAAAGACTTCATTCTTACACTGGGGACTTCATCCCTGGTCTGCTTATGCGGTTTTAGCATTAGCTTTAGCTTATATGCAGTTTAGACATGATAAACCTGCTCAGATCAGCAGTGTTTTTATTCCTTTAATTGGAGAAGCAAAAGCCAGGGGTCCAATCGGAAAAACTGTCGATATTCTGGCAATCTTTGCCACAGTAGCTGGTGTTGCAACTTCTCTAGGAATGGCAACACTGCAGGTAACCAGTGGCTTTAACTTTTTATTTGGTTTACCGGAAACCAATATGATGCGTTTATTAGTTATTGGGGTTATAACAATCTTATTTATGATTTCTGCAATTACTGGTGTTGACAAGGGAATTAAATATCTGTCCAATGCAAATATCACCCTTGCAGGAGTGATTATGGTTATCTGTTTGGTTATTGGTCCGACAATGTTAATTATTAATAACTTTACCAATACTTTTGGCTATTATTTTTCAAATATAGTTAGAGATAGTTTTAAAATAGGTAAAGAAGGCTGGTATGGAGCCTGGACCTTATTTTACTGGGCCTGGTGGATAGCCTGGGCACCATTTGTTGCAACTTTTATTGCTAGAATTTCCAGAGGTAGAACAATTAGAGAATTTGTTGGTGGAGTGCTATTTGCGCCCACACTTGCTTCTTTTGTCTGGTTTTCAATTTTAGGTACAATGGGAATTGAAACTGGCATGGGTGTTGCTCAGGATGCTATTGCAGTTACTGAAACAGCATTTTTTGAAGTAATGCAGTACTATCCAGCTGGAGGTTTGATTTCCATAATAGGTGTAGTGCTTTTGATAACTTTCTTTATTACTTCGGCAGACTCAGCTACCTTTGTGCTGGGAATGTTATCTGACAAAGGTAATCAAAATCCATCAGCAAAAATAAAGATAACCTGGGGAATAATTCAGTCAGGTTTAGCTGTAGCTCTGATGTTATCCGGAGGTTTGGGTATGCTGCAGACAGGTTCAATAGTAGCAGCTTTCCCATTTGCTTTTATAATGATTTTTGCAATGGCAGCTATGATAAAAGCATTTAAGGCTGATGCAAAAGTAGACGGTGTTGTTGACATTAATACAGTAGCTGATGTTTCGGTAGATCATATGGATGAAGAAGAATTAGCAGCAGTAGAAGAAGCTTAAATTTAAATGTCAATAAGTTGGAAATAAAAATTAAAAATCCCGGCATTATGCCGGGATTATTTCCAACTTATTCTTTATGACAGCAGATAGCATTTTCTACAATTGATTTTATTTGACCGCTGATAATTTCTAATGCCTGATCACTGCTGTAGTCAATTCTCTTATTAACCATTAAGGTTAACATTCCGTGATAAATATAGGTGATCATATTATCCATCTGACGGGCTATCTCCTGACTGAGATAATCATTTTCAATCAGAGCTTTGGAAGCAATAGCTGCTCGATGAGATAGATCTGGATCTGAGAGCATTGGCAGCAGATCTTTTGGTGCTGTATCTAATTTTTCCGGAAAGATATTAAAATATTTTTCCATTAGAATTTCCGGGTGGTCTCCGATATTATCAGAAAAAATAGCATAATAGATTTTGGGGTTTTCAAATGAATATTTACAGAAGCATTCCCACATTTTTATAAAGCGGTCAATTTCATCATCAGCATCTGCTATGTAATCTGGCATTGCCTGACTGTATTCACCCAGAAAATCAAGTGATGCGAAAAATATTAGCTGATTGCAGTTATCAAAATAGTTATAGATAGTAGCACTATTATAACCGGCTTTTTTGGCAACTTCTCGAATTGTCACCTGTTCGATGCCTTTTTCTTCAATCAGTTCGCGAGTTGCTTCAATAAAGATCTTGAGTGTTCGTTTTTTCTTAATGTCTTTATTATCAAAGTCAATCATGGTTATTACACATCCTTTTACAAATTACAAATTTCAAAGCTAAATATTCTGTATTTAAGGATACAATAGCTTTTATAAAAATGCAAGAATGAAGCAAAGCATATTTATTTGAACAAATATACAAACATAAAGTTATAAACTTAAATCTTTTTAAAAAGCCAATATATTTAGGAGGGAAAATATGAGCGAAAAATATGATTTAATTGTTCTTGGTGGAGGACCTGCTGGAATATCTTCAGCAATTTATGGTTCTCGTTCCAGACTTAAAACACTGGTTCTAGAGGCCAAGAGAAAAACTGGTGGTCAGCCGAGTACATATCATGATATGGAAAATTATCCTGGTGTGCCGGAAACTAATGCTTCTGATTTAATGGACAATTTCCGCACTCATGCCGAAAAATTTGGTACTGAATTTAAGCGGGGGGAAGTAAAATCTCTAGAAGTTAATGGTTTTGAAAAAGTAGTCAAATGCAAAAAAGGTGAAGAGTATAGGGCTAAAAGTGTTGTTATTGCTACAGGTGCTGAACCGAGAAAGTTAGGAATAAAAGGTGAAGAAGAATTCAAAGGTAAGGGAGTATCTTACTGTGCAACCTGTGATGCAGATATTTTTACAGATTTAGACATTGTTGTAGTTGGTAATGGAAACTCAGCTGTTGAAGAATCAATTTATCTGAGTAAATTTGTCAACAAAATCACAATGATTGTTATTCATGATGAAGGAGTAATGGATGCTGAGAAAATTCTGCAGGAAAAGGCAATGGAAAATGAAAAAATAGAATTTGTCTGGAATTCTGTTTTAGAGGAGATTAAAGGTGATGGAATTGTAGAAAAAGCCGTAGTTAAAAACATTAAAAATGGTGAAAAATCTGAGCTTGACTGCTCTGGAGTTTTCTTCTTTGTTGGTAGAGTTCCCAGCACTGACTTTTTAGAAGGTGTTGTCGATTTAACTGAACATGGCTATGTTGAAACAACAAAGCAGATGGAAACAAACCAGCCTGGAGTCTATGCGGTAGGTGATGTGAGAAATAAGGTTGTGCGTCAGGTAATAACAGCTGCCGGTGATGGAGCTACTGCTGCTGTAATGGCTCAGGGCTACATTGAAGAAGAAGATTACTGGCAGAACCATGTTGTTAATGCTGATAAACCGGCTCTGGTAGCTTTCTGGAGTGTTACTGATCAGGAGAGTATGGATGTTATCAGTCAGCTGGAAGGAATGGAGCTTGAAGATAAGGGTTATAAATTCATCAAGATTGATACCTATAAAAACAGACTTATTTCTAACAGATATGATATTGAAGAAATCCCAACAATACTCAAACTGGAATCTGGCAAAGTTGATTCTAAATTAGTTAAACCAGAAAGAGAAGAGATTATAGAATTAATTTAAAAAATTTAAGGAGGAATAAAAAATGATTGAACTTAACAAAGACAATTTTGAGGAAGAAGTACTTAACTGTGAAGGTAAAGTTGTTGTTGATTTCTGGAGTGAAAGCTGTGATCTCTGTATGGATATTATGCCTGATGTAAAAGAATTGGCAGAAGAATTTGCAGATGACTTTAAATTTGCAAAGCTAGATATTAAAGGGAACAGAAGACTTGCTATCGGTCAGAAAGTCTTGGGTCTACCTTCAATAGTGTTCTATGAAGATGGTGAAAAGGTAGAGCATTTAAGTGGAGAAGATCTGGAAGTAGAAGATATTAGAAAAGAATTGGAAACAAGAGCATAGTTTAATAGATCGGCTGATAATAATTTCTCTGCTCGATATAATTCGGGCAGAGAAATTATTTAAAAAATTTGGAGGTGAGTTTAATGGATTTTCCAGTAATTAAAGCTTCAGGATATGTTCTGGTACATACTCCTAATATTTTAAAAGAGGGTGGATCTACTCAGACAACCACCAGGGCAAAAAATCCTGATGATGAATATTTAAAAAAATTAGATGATTATTTAAGAACTTTTGCAGAAGTAGTTGCTTATGCTCCCAATCAGGCTTATATAGGTAATATTTTACCTGATGAGTTAAAAGAGATCGATCAGCCCTGGTACGAAGAGCAAAACTTTATTGAGGGCAATAGATTTGGAGATTTTGGCGAAATAATGCCGGAAGATGAGTTTTATGCTCTGATTAAACATGTAGATGTTTTTGATTTAGTCAAGCTGAGCCAGGACTTTATTGCAGAAGTTGAGCCTAAGCTTGCAGAACATCCGATCTTAAAAGAAATGGCAATTGAGCTTGGAGAAGGTGAAGAAAAATCTGAACTTGAAGCTCTGTTAGATAATCATGCAGAGCCGCTTTATTTAAAGGAAGAATTGATAGGCTGTGTAAAAAAAGCACATGAGAGTGATATTAATCTCAACGCTCATACTATTTTAGAAAACTTAGTTGCCAAGGCTTCGGCTGTATTATCTTTAAAAAATATGGCTTTTAAAAATGATCTGGATTTAACAGAAGTTGATTATGTTTTAGAATGTTCTGAGGAGGCATGTGGTGATATAAACCAGCGTGGCGGGGGTAATTTCGCCAAAGCAATAGCAGAAATGGCAGGTTGTATAAATGCCAACGGTTCAGATGTTCGAAGTTTCTGTGCAGCTCCATCTCACGCGATTGTCAATGCTGCTGCTTTAGTTAAGGCAGGTATTTACGACAATGTTGTTGTAGTAGCCGGTGGTTCTGTTGCCAAGCTCGGAATGAATGGTAAGGATCATATCAAAAAAGAAATGCCTGTTTTAGAGGATACACTGGGTGGATTTGCAGTTTTAATTTCTAAAAATGATGGAGCCAGTCCGGTTATCAGAACTGATATTATTGGCCGGCATAAGGTGGGAACAGGTTCTTCTCCCCAGGCTGTAATCAGCTCTCTGGTAACTGATCCTTTAGATGAAAATAATTTAGGAATCAAAGATATTGATAAATATTCTGTTGAAATGCAGAATCCAGAAGTGACAAAACCTGCAGGTGCAGGAGATGTACCAGAATCAAATTATAAGATGATTGCTGCTTTAGGAGTTAAACGCGGCGATTTAGAAAGAAAAGAATTAATGAACTTTGTTAAAGAACACGGAATGCCCGGCTTTGCACCAACACAGGGGCATATTCCTTCAGGAGTACCATTTATTGGTCCGGCAGCAAAAATGATGGCTGATGGCCAATTAGAAAAAGCAATGATTATTGGTAAAGGTAGTCTTTTCTTAGGTAGAATGACTAACCTTTTTGATGGAGTTTCTTTTGTAATTGAAAAGAACTCTGGAGTTAAAAAGCAGGAAAATAGTGTAAGTGATAAAGAAATCAAAAATATGATCGCCGGTGCTATGCGCCAGATGGCAGATAATCTTCTCGGCGAAACCGAGTGAGGTGGATAAAATGACAGATACTGTAAAAGAAAGAGTTGCCGGAGTGTTTAATGAAGTTGCAGCAGCTATTGAGTCCGGTGAGTTTGGTGATAAAAAGAAAATTGGCTTAACTTTACTTGATAGTGAACATGGAATCGATGAATTAAAAAAGGCTGCAGAAATTGCTCATAATAAATATAATGACCTTGAAGTAGAGCTGATCGGCTGTGAGGGTGATAAGTGCGGCTGCCTGGCAGATGCACATTCAATGATGGATCAGAAGCTTGAAGAAAATGAAATTGATGCAGCTGTGACCCTTCATTATAATTTCCCTTTAGGGGTTTCTACTGTTGGTAGAGTAGTAACTCCCGGTAGGGGAAAGGAAATGCTGATAGCCACTACAACAGGAACAACTGATACAGATCGGGTACCCTCAATGCTTAAAAATACTATTTATGGAATTGCGGCTGCCAAATCCTTAGGAATTGAAAAGCCGACAGTTGGTATTTTAAATGTTGAAGGAGCAAGGCTGGTCGAGAAGAATCTGCAGAAGTTAAAGAAAAGTGGTTATGATTTTGAATTTGCAACTTCTGTGAGAGCTGATGGTGGATCTGTGATGAGGGGGAATGACCTTCTTTTAGGAACACCGGATGTAATGGTTACTGATACTTTAACCGGAAATATGCTGATGAAAGTATTTTCTGCCTTTAATACAGGTGGGCAGTATGAAGCAGTTGGTTACGGTTATGGACCTGGAGTTGGCGAAGGTTATGATAAGCTGATAGGAATAATTTCTCGTGCTTCAGGAGCACCTGTAATTGCTAATGCTATTAAATTTATGGCAGAGGTCAGTAAAGGTGATTTATTAGAGATTACCAAAGCTGAAATGAAGGCTGCCAATAATGCCGGCCTCAAAGATATTATTTCTGAACTCAAAAGCAGCAGTTCAGCTGGACAGTCAGAAAAAGTAGAGGCACCTGCTAAAAAAGTTACCGGTGAAGAAATTGCAGGTATTGATATTTTAGAAATTGATGCTGCTAAAGAATCCCTCTGGAAAAAAGACATTTATGCAGAAACCGGAATGGGATGTACAGGTCCAGTGATTTTAGTTGCAGAAGATGATGAAGAAGAGGCAAGAGCAGAATTAAAGAATGCCGGTTTTGTTGAATAGGATGTCACTGAAAGTTTATTCAGAGGCTTGATTTAAAATCTGATTCATTAAATAGGGGAAGAGTCTATTTTATTGGTGTTTTAAATAGGCTCTGCTGTCCCTTTTTTTAGTTTGCTTAAAATATTTAAAACTTTATTAAATTGTAGAACAAAAATAATTTAAGCTTTAAAATATAATAAAAAGAGTGATAAATAATGCTTATTTGGAATTTATGTGCCTTTGTGGGGACTTCAATATTTGCAGTGAATGTTATTTCTATGAAAATATTGACTGATTTTTTGCCAGCAATTTTAATTATTTTTATGAGATTCAGCTTGGCAGGGGTATTTTTATTTCTTTTGCTTATCAGCAGAAATAAAACAATAAGCATTAATAATAAATCTGATTTATTTAAGCTGTTTGTTACTGCCTTATTTGGAATTAGTCTTCATTATTATCTTTTAACCAGTTCACTTCAGTATATCTCGGCAGCATTAGTCTCTTTAATTTGTTCATTGATTCCGCTTTTAACTTTACTGATTAATAGTATAGTTAATCAAACAAAAGCTAAAAAAACAACTGTAATTTTATTTTCGTTATCAATCTTTGGTGTTTATTTAGTAGTAGATATCAAGGGAGTCAATGATCTTTCTGCTACCTTTAAAGGTTTTTCATTAATGTTTTTAGGGGTTATTGCCTGGATTATATATACGATGAAGGTAGAATACTTACTTAAAAAATATGATGCGGTTCTGGTTCTGGCCTATCAGTGTATTTTTGGTTCTCTAATAATTTCATTTTTTGCGCTAGAAGATATGAGTTTACTAATAGATATTTCAAGCTCAGAAGATTTTATTTTAATAGCTGCCAATATTATATTTGTGAGCTTAATTGCGACAGCTGTAGGCTATTTATTATATAATCTGAGCATTAAAAACCTGGGAGTTACTGTACCATCATTATATATGAATCTGATGCCGATAATAACTCTTGTTGTTTCATATTTTTTATTAAATTCCAATATTACTTACAGAAAATTAACTGGAGTTATGATAGTCATTATATCTGCTGTGATAGTTACAGTTAAAGAAAATACTGTTATTAATAAAAGTCGATAAATATTGTAAAATATATTACAAAATGTTATAATTGTTTTAATGATATATACATGGGAGTGGTTATGTTCATGGTGAGCATCCTGGACTTCAAATCCAGTGGCAGGCAGGCAGACCTGTCTGTGGTGGGTTCGATTCCCATCCATTCCCGCCAATAAAATTTACAATCTTTCTGGCATCTATTTAGATTATATAATCTTTTTAGGTGTATTTTTTTATTATTAAATAGGATATTTATTTTAGGGGGAAGCTATTATGGGCAAGGAAGAGCTTTTAAAGTCAATACCTGCTGTTAATGATATACTGGCTGCCAAAAAGTCAGAAAAAATAAAAAACAATTATTCCAGATCAGATTTATTGGAAGGAATAAGGTATGTAACTGATAAATTAAGAACTGAGATTTTAGATGATGATTTTTTGCAGGCTGATTTCGATAAAGATTTACTTAATGCAGATAATATTTTAGATTCAGTTGAAAATTATTTAAAAAGAGTTTATCAGCCTGAGATTTCAGCTGCCATAAATGCAACTGGTGTTGTGATACATACAAACCTTGGCAGATCTCTGCTGGCTGAAAGTGCAGCTGAGGCAGTTAATAATGTGGCCAGACATTATTCTACTTTAGAGATTGACAGAGAAAGTGGAGAAAGAGGTGGCCGCTATTCTTCAGTCCAGGATCTTCTTAAAAATTTGACTGGAGCTGAGGCTGTTCTGGTGGTTAATAATAACGCAGCAGCAGTAACCTTAGTTTTAGCTGCAATGGCTGAAGATAAAGAAGTGGTAATTTCTAGAGGAGAGCTTGTGGAAATAGGAGGCTCATTTAGAGTACCCGAAGTCATGGAGCAGAGTGGAGCAGAACTGGTAGAAGTGGGTTCAACCAATAAAGTCTATATAAAAGATTATTTAAATGCAGTTACAGAAGAAACCGGTGCTTTTTTAAAGGTACATACCAGTAATTACAGAATACAGGGGTTTACAGCAACTGTTGAAGCTGAGGATCTGGTTAATGATGCCCATCAGAGAGAGATTCCTGTAATCGAAGATTTAGGCAGCGGTATAATTTTTGACCTGCAGTCTTATGGTCTGCCCTATGAACCTACAGTTAAAGAAAGTATAGATGCCGGTATTGATCTGGTAACTTTCAGTGGGGATAAACTGCTTGGAGGGCCGCAGGCCGGAATAATTGTTGGTAAGAAGAAGTATATTGAAAAATTAGAATATCATCCTTTATTGAGAGCCTTAAGAGTTGATAAATTTACCCTGGCAGCACTTGAGGCCACCCTTAAGTTGTACCGCAACTTTGAAGAAGCTGTGGATAAAATACCAACCCTTAAAATGCTGACAGAATCAGAGCATAAGGTTAGAGAAAGGGCTGAAAAACTTTTCGATTTGCTGGATCAAAATCAAAATTTAAGTTTTAAGATTGAAAAAGACACAGCCCGAATAGGTGGGGGCAGTTATCCTCTGACTGAAATAAAGACCTATGTTCTGAGAGTTGACTCTGATCTGATTTCTTCAGAAAAACTGGCTTATAAATTGCGCCAGGCTCAGATGCCTATCTTCAGCAGAATTAAAAACCATAAATTGATAATCGACCTGAAAACAGTACAGTTAAATGAAATTGAATTACTGGCTGCCGAGATTAATAGAATTTTGAGGGAGGAAGTCTGATGAATAATAAAAATATTATCATAGGTACAGCCGGACATATTGACCACGGGAAAACGACTTTAATTAAGGCACTTACAGGTGCAGATACAGATAGATTAAAACAGGAAAAAGAACGTGGTATTTCGATTGAGCTTGGTTTTACCTCCTTTAAACTTTCAAATGATAATCAGGTAGGGATTATTGATGTTCCAGGACATGAAAAATTTATAAAAAATATGCTGGCTGGAGCTGCTGGCGTTGATCTTGCAATTTTAGTAGTTGCTGCAGATGAGGGAATGATGCCCCAGTCTAAAGAGCATCTGGCAATTCTTGATCTGCTTGGAGTTAAACACGGAGTTGTGGCTTTAACTAAAACAGATAAAGTAGATGAAGAGTGGCGGCAGCTGGTTATGGAAGATACCCGGGAAAAACTGGCAGGCTCTTTTTTAGAGAAAGCCGAGATTATTCCTGTTTCTGCTGTAGAAAAAGAAGGCATAGATGCTTTAAAAGCTGAATTAAATAGGATTATTGAAAATATCAGCACAAAAAAAACCGAAAACAATACTTATTTTCCAATTGACAGGGTTTTTACCCTTAAAGGTTTTGGGACAATAGTAACCGGAACTCTTTTTAAGGGGGTTATTGAGGTTGAAGATGAGCTTGAACTTTATCCCCAGTCTAAAAAACTGAGGGTTAGAAGTCTGCAGGTACATAATGATCAGGTTGAAAAAGTATATCCCGGTCAGAGAGTGGGGATCAATCTCTCTGGTATTGATAAGGATGAGCTGCAGCGGGGAGATGTGCTGGCAAAGGTTAATTCGCTTTTTAAAACAAAATATTTTGAAGCAAAGTTGAAGATGCTTAAGGATTTAACTTTTGTACTTAAAAATGGTGATCAAATTAGATTTCATATTGGAGCCAAAGAAATCATCGGCAGAGTCTATATTTATGATAAGAAAGAACTCTTTCCTGGGGAAGAAGCTTATGTGCAGTTCAGCCTGGAAGAAGAGATTGCAGCTTTCTTAGGTGAAAAATTTGTGATTAGAAGATATTCACCAATGGATTTAATTGGAGGGGGACGGATTATAATTGTTGATCCACCGCCAAGGAAAAGAAATGAGCAGCAGATAACTGAAGTGCTGAAAGAAATAGAAGCAGGAGACTGGAAAAAAAGAATAGAAATTTTTATTAATTCCAAAAAATTTGAATCTGCTTCTATAGAATATTTACTGAAGAAATCATCACTGCGGGAAACTGAGCTCAATAATATTCTTAAAAGATTAGAAGAAGACGGGAAAATAATCTGTCTAAAAGAAGGTGAAAACAGCCTCTGGATCCACGGTGATAAGCTTAGAGAAGTTGAAGAACAGATACTTGAGTTTATTACTTCCTATCATCAGAATAATCATCTGGAATTGGGAATCAGCAAAGAAGAGCTGAGATCGAAAATTAAATTTAATTTTGATAATCAGGAGTTTAATCAAATCATTAAGATTTTAGTTTCCAAAAAACTAATTAAAGAAAAAGAAAATGCTCTAGCACTTTTTGATTTCGAGATTAGTTTTACTGAAGCAGAAGAAGAACTGAAAAATAAAATTATTGCAGAATTTGAGAATAATTTATTTTCTCCGCCAGGCTTAGCAGAAATTAAAGATAATTTAGGTATTGATGCAGGGGGAGAAGAAAAGTTTAATTCTATTATTAATTATTTAATTCTTAAAAAAATTATTATTAGATTAAATCATGAAATATTAATTCACAGTCAGGCTGTAAAAGAAGCAGAAAAATTATTAAAAGAGTATCTAGAAGAAAATTCCGCAATAGAACTGGCTGATTTTAGGGATTTAATTGAGAGCAGCAGAAAATATGCTTTAGCACTGCTGAAAAAGTTTGAGAAGGACAGACTGCTCAAAAAGAATGGTGATAAAAGAGTGCTTTTTAATTAAACTTTTTTAAAAATAAAGCCGGGTGATATGATGAAAAAAATAAAGGGTGAAAATGGAGATTTAAGTTTTAGAGTCTGGAGCAGACAGCATAAAAATGTCCTTAAAATTCTTAAAGAAAAAGGAGTTTACAGGGTAAAAGAAAGATATATCAGAAAAAAACTTGATGACTGTGCTGATATTTATCTTGATGTCTACAGGTGGCTGCGGAATCAGGCAGGAAAAAGAATGGAAATCAAAGAGAAATTTAAATATCCGATCTGGCTGAGCACTGAAGAAGAACTCAAACTTTCAGCGGCAGATGGAATGGTTTTTTTTGAACTTGAGATTCCGGAAGCTGAAATTATGGTCTTTGATCTGCTTAAGTGGGATTATATAGTTAATTATCTCTATCTTCCTAAAAATAGAGAAGATAGAAAAAGATTTAAAGAAAAACTTGAAAAGTATAATATTAGTGTAGAGTCTGATATTTATCTTCAGAATTTTTATCCGAGGTTGAAGGCGGAGATGACTTCAAGCTGGGAGAGACTTTTTGATTCAGAGATTGAGCTTTCTGATAAAAAAGTTGCAGTAAGCTGGGAGCTTAGAGAAGAGTGGGTGGTTGATTATGAGTACAGAGATTAAAATCTGGACTCAGCAGAGCAAAAAAGTCAAAAATTTATTATTTATTGAAAAGAGACTGACGGTAAAGAAAAGATATATTAAGCAAAAATATGGATCTGAAACTGAAATTTTTCTAAAGGCATATGACTTTTTTGTTAAAGAAGCTAAAAAAATGGTTGAAAAACCTGAAGATGCTGAATATCCATTCTGGGCTGCATCTGATCCAGAGGCTGCCCTGAGTGGTGGAAGTGGATTTTTAATCAAATTAAAAGTACCTGCAGAAAAAATAATATTTTTTGATAAAGAGAAATGGAATCAGCTATTAAATCTCAGTTATATTGCTGATGATAAAAAAGATTTAGAAGAGCATCAAAAAGCTTTGAAAAAGAGGAGAATAACTGATGATTCAGAGGTTATGCTCTCTCCACACTATCCAGTTTTGAAAAATAAGATTAGACAGAGCTGGCAGAAGCTTTTTAAAGGTAGTAATGACGGCTTTAACTCTAAAAGAAAGGGAGCGGCTATCTGGGAGCTGCGTTTAGAATGGGTTGAGGAGGTCATTGAAAATAAATAAAATTTATAGGGGGAAAAAATGAAAGTACTTGTTATTAATAGTGGAAGTTCATCTTTAAAGTATCAGTTGTTTAATATGGAAACAGAGAGTGTGCTGGCTAAAGGTCTAATTCAAAGAATTGGAATCGATGATTCATTTTTAGAATATGAAAATGGTAGTGGAGAAGAGATTGTAATCGAAAAAGATATTCCTACACATAAGGTAGGAATTGAATTATTAATTAAAACCCTATTATCAGAAGATCGTGGAGTGCTGGAAGATATTGATGAGGTTGAGGCTATTGGTCACCGAATTGTTCACGGTGGTGAAGCATTTGCAGAATCAGCAGTGCTTGATGAGCAGGCAATAAAAAAACTGGAAGAGGTTGCTGACTTAGCACCACTGCATAATCCTCCCAATATTATGGGGATTAAAGTCTGTCAGGAACTGATGCCTGATAAGCCGCAGGTTGGTGTCTTTGATACTGCTTTTCATCAGTCAATGCCTGAGAAAGCATATATTTATGCTCTGCCATATGAATACTACAAAAAGTATGGTGTAAGAAGATATGGATTCCACGGCACATCTCACGGCTATGTTGCCAAAAGAACAGCTCAAATGATGGAGCAGCCTTTAGCTGAACTGAAAATTGTGACCTGTCATTTAGGTAATGGTGCCAGTGTGGCAGCCGTTAAGAACGGTAAATCAGTAGATACCAGTATGGGCCTGACCCCACTTGAAGGATTAGTAATGGGAACCCGCTGTGGAGATATTGATCCTGCAATTATTCCATTTATCATGGATAAAGAAGATCTTTCTGCTTCTGAGATGGATGATATTTTAAACAAAGAAAGTGGTCTTTTAGGTGTCTCCAGTGTCAGCAGTGATTCAAGAGATGTAGAAGATGCAGCAGCAGACGGTAATCACCAGGCAGAAGCTGCACTGGAACTCTTTAACTACAGAGTTAAAAAATATATTGGTGCCTATACAGCAGCAATGGGCGGTGTAGATGCCATAGTCTTTACAGCTGGTATCGGTGAAAATTCAATTGAAACAAGAGAGGGTATCCTGGAAGGATTAGAATACTTAGGTGTTGAAGTAGATAAAAAAGCTAATGACTGTCGCGGGAAAGAAGTATTTATTTCTACAGCTGATTCTAAAGTTAAAGCAATGATTATTCCAACAAATGAAGAATTAGTCATTGCTAGAGATACAATGGAACTGGTAAAAGTGTAGTTTCTGAATAGATTAAGATATTTCTTAAGACCTGCTTTAAACGGCGGGTCTTTTTTATGTATAATAAAACCTCCTGCACATTAAAAGCAGGAGGTTTAATTCATTCATTTTAGGCTATTGCTTTGACACCTTCTTCACCGGTGCTAATTTTTACAGAATTTTCTATATCACTAACATAGATTTTACCATCATTACTTTGACCTGTTTGAACAGTATTTTTGATTGCTTCTACATACTTGTCTACTTCGGTATAATTAACAACAAATTCTATTTTTATCTTTGGGGTGAATTTAATTTTCAAGTCATTAGCTGCTTCTAACTCAATTAAATCCTGATTAAAGTTTTTTGCTTCCAGAACATTTAATTCCTTCAGCCCCATGGAATTCAATTTTGTGACTAATTCATTTAACTTATCAGATCTAATAAAAGCTTCAATTTTTTTCATTTTAACCCCTCCCCGCGTCAATATTCTGAATATTTCTTACATCTTAATTATAAGCTAAAAAGAGGTAAATGTGAATGGTTTTGAGACTTATTATAATAGTATACAAGGATATATTAGTTTGAAAAGTAAGATAAAATAAATTTTGAGCTATAAATTTTCTTCCTTTTCTTTAAAAAGTTGAATGAACTCAGATTTACTTTCTGCATTAAGCAGATTTTTTCTAAAGGCATCATCCCTCAACCAGCTGACCAGGGTAGAAACCAATTTTAAATAATCTGGTGAATAATCAGGATAATCTGCAACCATAAAAATCAATTTTACTTTTTTACCATCCAGGCTGTGATATTCAATACCTTCTCTTGATCTACCAATAGCCAGCGCTAATTCATTAACTGTCTCACTTTTGCCATGAGGAACAGCAATGCTTCTACCAAAACCAGTACTGCCTTCCCTTTCCCGTTCTATTATCTTTGCCAGGAATTTATTTTTTGATTGGATTTTAGCTTCTATTTTCAGTGAATCAACCAGTTCTTTTAGAGCAGTTTCTTTATTGTCAGTTTCAAGATCAAGTTTAAGTAACTTTTTATTTAAAAATTTACTTATTTTCATTTTTATTATCCACCTTTCTCCTGCTATAAATTATATAACAGTGTTCATAAGCAAGTCAATCCCAGCTAGTTAACTAAACAATTTCTGATAAATTAGGAAAAGTATATTTTAAGTAATGCATCATTGTATACCGGGATTAATAATTTCATTGTAACTAGACTACTTGACACTTGTCAAAAAAAGGATTAAGATTAATATAAATTAACATAAAGCTAAAGCGAATTGAGTAGAAAGGAGTGAGCTTTAATGTTAAAAGTTAAAAGTGCAGTAAAGGAGTTTGGTGGATTTAGGGCGGTTGATCAGTGTTCTTTTGAGGTTGAAAAAAATACGATAACAGGACTTATTGGTCCCAATGGAGCTGGTAAAACAACAATGTTTAATTTAATTGCCGGTTCTCTAAAATTGGACCAGGGAGAAGTATATTTTTCAGAGCAAAAAGTAAATAATTTTGCACCACATCAGATTGCAAGACTGGGTTTAGCCAGAACTTTTCAGATTCCTAAGACTTTAAAAAATATGACAGTTCTTGAAAATTTGATGCTTGTGCCTGCAGGCCAGAGTGGTGAGAATATCTGGAATAGCTGGTTTAGAGGCAGCAGGGTAGAAAACGAAGAAAAAGAAAATGCTGCCAAGGCTTATGAGACTCTTGAATTTTTGGAGATAGAGCATCTAGCTGATGAGATGGCTGTTAATTTATCAGGAGGGCAGAAAAAACTGCTTGAGTTAGGAAGGGCCTTGATGGCAGAACCAGAGCTGATTTTACTTGACGAACCTGGAGCTGGTGTCAATCCGACCTTATTAAATAAGATTGCTCAAAATATTCTGAAATTGAAAGAAAGAGGCAAGACCATTCTTTTAATTGAACACAATATGGACTTGATAATGAATATCTGTGATCAGGTAATTGTAATGAATGATGGCAAACATTTAGTTGAAGGAACACCTGCTGAAATTAAAATTAATCCGCAGGTTTTAGAAGCTTATCTGGGAGAGAAAACGGCTTAAGGAGTGGTCTTATTGTTAAGTATTAAAGAAATTTATGCCGGCTATGGTGAAATAGAAATTATCCACGGGATTTCTCTTGCAGTTAATGAGGGAGAAATTGTTTCAATAGTGGGTCCGAATGGTTCCGGAAAATCTACTCTTTTAAAAGCTATTTTTTCTCTTGTCGATATTATGGGTGGTGAAATTAATTATCTGGATAGTGATTTAACTAAAATCACTACTGATCAGATGATTAAAAAGGGATTATCTTTTGTACCGCAAACTGATAATGTTTTTCCTACTTTAACTGTTGAAGAAAATTTGGAGCTTGGAGCCTATGTTTCGAAGAAAAAACTTAAAGATAGATTTGATTTGATTTATAATCTTTTTCCACCATTAGTAGAGAAAAGGAAGAAGAAAGCAGGTACTTTAAGTGGTGGACAGCGTCAGATGGTAGCTTTTGGCCGAGCATTAGTCATCGAGCCAAAACTTTTGCTCTTAGATGAGCCAACAGCCGGTCTGGCACCAATGTATATTGATCTTATTTT
>Ga0306868_1000705_pt1 | contig 20099 bp, 16 predicted proteins | sample AntRauTorckE6832_FD_190411 | JGI IMG/M metagenome (GOLD analysis project Ga0306868, IMG submission 190411) | Saline lake microbial communities from Rauer Islands, Antarctica - Metagenome Torckler E6 #832 (v2) (version 2) | ecosystem: Environmental > Aquatic > Non-marine Saline and Alkaline >... | reverse complement strand
ATTTTCGGAAGAGAAGATTCTAAAGATTGGTGGTTGATTAAATTGGCTGAGTCTGGAACCGAGATTAGTGGGGTTCCTTTTGAGATAATTGATGATTTGAAAGCCAAGATTGATGGTTCCTGGGATATTAAGGGATTTGGTGATCAGGAAGGGCTGGTTGTTGGTGGACGTATGGTTTATATTCCGGAGGGAGATTAAGTAGGTGATATTTTGTTTTTAAAAATTATTTTAATAGCTCTTTTTATTTTAATATCTCCTATTGTGTTAATTTTATTTCTTTTTTCTGTGATAAATTATCTTCCTGATTTATTCTCATATATTTCTTTTAATTTGGGGAGAGAATTTTTTGCAGAAATACATTTAAGCAATTATCTTAGCCTATATCTTGCTATTGTTAGCATTTTGGTTTCAGTTATTATTGCATATTTCCTTTATAAGGTGGAAATCCAGCAGAAGAAGAGGGAGAATTATCAGCAGTTAAATCAGAATAAAGATATGACATTTTTCTTTTTTGATAGAGCTGTTGAGCAGGCTTTTAAAAGTCAGCAGGAAATATTCTGGGACAGTTTCGATTTTGTGGATATCAATGATAATGTTTTTACCAGGATAAATTCTCTAAAATCTCTGCTGAGTAATGATCAATTTATGCTGTTGAATAAAATAATGGATAAGCTTAAAAATATTTGTGAACTGGAGAAAATTGATAATTATCCCGTTATTCGAGTTGTAGTTGATGATTTGATGGAACTGATTACTATTCCTGAGTATACTGTTTTTCAATTTCATCTTAAAAAAGCGAAAACAGTGTATGACCTTTTTAATGAAAAAGCTGTTGAACTATATAATATACTGGTCCCTGATGATAAGCAGAAAATTTACTTTAAAGATAAAATCTTTGATCAGAATAGAAATTTGATTTTAGAAAGAAATGGTGATAAGACTAAAATCTTTGATGCTAGTGGCCGCAAAATATGCGATGCTGTAGTTGATCATAAAGGTATTGTTGAAGGTGAAGCTAAAATTTTTGATTATGAAGGGATTTTGAAATTTGAAGGAGAGTTTAAAAATCATCAGCGAAATGGTCAGGGTGTAGAATATCTTCCTGATAGGATTAAAACTAGAGAAGGAACCTGGCAGGATGGTAAGTTGGTTGATGGGATTATTTATAATGTATTTATCTGGGAGGATAAATCTTTATTTGCTGATGAAATTTGTTTTTTAGCAGATGAAATACCTCATTTTTCTGATTCTGAAAATTATGATGAATTGTATGTCTGCAGTTTTGGAGTAAAAAATGGTGAGAAGCACGTTATAGATAATAGTATTAAAACTGCAAAAGAGGCTATTGATAATTTTAAGATTGAAAAAAAGCTATTTGATAATTAGAAAATCAATTTAGGTGATAATAAATGTCAGCATTATTTATTTATAAAAATAACTGGAATGAAATAAGTCCTGATGAAAAAGAAGTTTATATATATTCTCATTATGAAGAAGATGGAAAAATTAAAAACAAAAGATATTTACGTGGCTTCAAGAGCGTTAAAGAAAAAGATAAAGTGATAATTTATAATGTTTCAGCTAATGAATTTTTAATTGCTGAGGTATTAGACGAGTATTGTAATGATAATAGTTCTGCTCATATTAAGATAAATAATATTCGGAAATGTGATTACAAACCTCATGAAATAAAGAAAATAATAGATTATTTTAATGATAAATTAAAGGGGTTCACCTTTAAAATAGTTACAGATAATGTAGATAGTTTAAGGGAATTATCACATAATAAAGAATTTAAAAACAGGGAACTAGCGAAATTAGCAAAGATTATATTAAATAATTATTATTTAATCTTTTCATATAAAGATTATCTTGCTAAAATCGAACAATTTAGCAAAGACCAAAATAGTAAAATTATTTACAGAGGACAAACTGAAGAATGGGATCTGGTGCTCAGTCTTTTTCGTCAAAACTATGAAATTGGAATTGAAAAGAGACTTTATAAAAATATACGGAAATATAATCTTAATGAATTAGGTAGGAAAGATAACTTTATCGATGAGTTAGTTAAGATGCAGCATTATGGAATACCAACTCCATTATTAGACTGGTCAGAAAATCCAATGACAGCATTATTTTTTGCTGTTTCTGGTAATACAGATAAGGATGGATATGTAATTATTTCTGAACCAGAGAATATATCTGATTTTAATGAAGAAGAATATGAAGACTTATCAAATATTTTAGAGTGTATATATTCTAAAAATATTGAGGTTAATGAAATGCTAAATAAGTTAAATAATAGCAAATTCATAAATGATTTACTGTCACAAGAAAACAATAATTTCTTTTTTATAAACCCTATTTATGGAAATGATAGAATTAGGTCTCAAGCTGGACTTTTTTCATTATCTTTACTGATTAATCAATATGATTATAATTTATTTAAGAAAGATCTTTTTGAAAATTTGATTAAGGATCAAGAATTAGCCATAATGAGTGAGTTGGAAGATGAATATGGTGAAGAATTAGTTAAGAAATATATTGAAATTTGTTTTCAATATGCTAATGTTATCTTTAAATTGTTTTTTAATAGCGAAGATCAATTTATTTCTGAATTAAGCGATGTTTACCATAATAAAAAGTATGAAAACCTTAAAAATCGTATAAAACTTGAATTTGAATTTAAGGATAGAGGTTCTGATATTAATGAGGACTTATTTAAATCAATTTTGAAAATTATTCATATGGCAATGTTTGATTTTAATAAAAATATCAATAACAAAATTATATTTAGTGATGATACAAATACTAAAGCCAGAAAAGTATCAGAGGTTATTCCAGAGAAGAAAATCGAGTTTATAATCTTAGATGAGTTCAAGGAAGAATTCCGACAAATATTAAATGAACTATTTAATATTAATTCTACTAACATATATCCAGATTTAGAAGGGTATGTCAAATATATTAAAGGACAGTTTTCTTCCTCGGGAGGTGCTAAGTTTGATTGATGCTTATGTGAAAGAAATAAAAAAAATTATAAACCAAAATAGTGAATTTTTCAAACCAGAGAATTCAGTAAAAAATCTTTTCGAGATTCCAATTAGTGATAATGTCAAGGATTATTTTAAAATTACTCAAGAACGTTTAAGAAATTTAAAAATCAAGTTATTTCATTATCGCGAAACAAATGATATAGATACATTTACTTTAGAAGAATTAAAAGAATTATTATACTTTAAAATAAGTGATATAATATTTTATACCGAAAAACTTTTTGATAAAAATGATGATAAGTATACAATTAAACAGGAAATATTAAATGATTTAAGTGATTATAAAGAAAAAAAGGATAATGTTCCTTCTAATATTAATGAAATGGAACAACAATTTAAATCAAATTATAAATACTTAAAAGATAATCTTTCAAATTTGAATAGACTAGATGACTGGCAGGAAAGAATTGAACAAATGAATAATCTTGCTGTTGATATTCACTGGAAATACATGCCGGTTTATGAAGAGTATATGCTTGAAAATAGAGGCATAATTCCTGAAGTGGATCCTGAAGAGTATTATGATCACTATCATTCTTTAGAAGATCTTTATAGGGTAATGATAGGCGAAGGTTTAGACTGGAAAAGCACTGAGGGAGATTGTAATCTAGATAAAACTTTAACTTTTGAAGTATTTACGACTCGCTGGGGGCATACAGATAGATATCGCATGAGGAGAACAATTTATGGCTGGCATGTTAAACATATTTCAATCAATGGATTATCGAAAAAAAATGGAGATGGAGCTTTATTTGCTAACTTTCGACAAGATGGAGTTTTTTATCCAGAAGATGGAGTTAAATATGCTTTAGAGACTCTGTGGAGTGATGCTGACAATTCTGAGATGCATGTTGATGAATCACAAGAAAGACTGCAGGAAATTGCAGAATGGGTATCAGAAGTTGAAAAAACAACAAAAAGAAATCAACCCAGTTGGGTGAACTATTATTAACTTGTTTTAATTACATTGTTAAAATTGGAGGGGCTTCAATGACTAAAAACTTAAACAAGATCAAAATAGCAATAACAGGAATGGGTTATGTTGGTCTACCATTAGCTGTAGCATTTGCTGAAAAAGAAATAAAAATAATATGATTAATTAAAAATATTAAAGATCTACAAATGAAGTTGGTATGCAAAAATTAATGGAAAAAAAGTAAAAACTACATGTTTCGTCAAAATGGTTAAAGCAAGCACGCATTTTTTCTGCTTGTGGTTTAGTTAAGTTTCCATTAATTGATTTTGACATTCACATCTCTGCTTTGTCTCACATGCTTTTGTGAAGCATTGGAGTTACATCAAAAAGTATCTTTTGGGTTTTGAAGTAGATGATAATTTTCATAGAACTTTTTCCAAAAGTATCAGAAGCAACACTTGAAATCATGATATTAGAAACTGTTAATGAGTTTTGAATCCGGTTTTTTCGCTTGATTTAAAGTTGATGAGTTTAGATCTATACCTCATTAGATCGTGAATTTGGCGAATAGGTAATGGAGGAATAAAACTGCCGGGAACTAAACCATGTTTGTGTAAATCACAGAGCCATATAGAATCTTTTTTATCGGTTTTCTTGTATATACAAAGATTAGTTTTCGTGTTCGAAGGTACATTTATTTGTTCTTGGAATTAGCAAACGGCACATCTTATTATTCGGGCAGAAACAATTTAACTGCACCACGCACACCTTTCCGTGCTCTGTAGTATATCTGCTTATCCAATTTTAATTATAGCACGAAATAGAAGTATTGAGAATATAACACTTTAATTAAATTTTGTGCCTTGAGCGCAGCGAAAGGAATGATACTTATTATTATGAAAAAATTTTTTTATCTTACATTTCTCGATCTTAATAGTGAGAATAATTTAGGATTAAAAAAAAAGATAGATAGTCAGATTAAAGCATTTGAACAACATAATTTAGATCTATATTATAATTATAAAAGATCTAATAAATTGATTTTTAAAGATTTTGAATATGAATTTAAAAACAAAATTGATTACAGATTAAATAGATTTAATGTTATATATAAATTTCTCTTAGAGAAAAATATTAAGTTTATCTATATAAGATACCCTTTAACTGATATATTTTTCTTGCTTTTTTTACGTAAGATTAAAAGTGATAACACAAAAATATTTTTAGAAATACCGACTTTCCCATATGACTTTGAAACTAATAATATAAATTATTTTTCTATTCAATATCTAAATATTATTTCAGATAAAGTTTTAAGAATTGTTTTAAAAAAGTATATTTATAAAATTGTTACTTTTTCTGATGATGATGAAATATTTAGTATTGATACTATAAAAATTAGTAATGGTATTAATTTGGAAAGTATTCCATTATCCAAAAAACGACATATAAAAAATAAAAAAGCATTTAATATTATATCTGTTTCTAGTCTTAATTATTGGCATGGAATAGATCGATTAATAAAAGGTCTAAACTTATATTTTAAAGAAGAAGGAATTTATAAAAATATAAAATTACATATCGTGGGAGATGGTCCTGAAAAAGAAAATTTAATAAAACTTGTTAATAGATATGAATTAAATAATAATGTCATTTTTTATGGATACAAAACTGATTATGAATTAAATCAAATTTTTGCTAAAGCTGATATTGCTGCAGGGAGTCTTGGAAGGTTTAGGAGCGGAATAAAAAAAATGAAAGCTTTAAAAAACACTGAATATGCTGCCAGAGGATTACCTATGTTTTACTCAGAAATTAATACAGATTTTGACGATAAAGAATTTGTTTTTAAAGTTTCTCATGACGAGAAATATATTAAATTTAATCAAATAATTGAATTTTATAATAATCTGAGGATATCTCCTTTGCAAATTAGAAATTTTGTAGAAAAAAATATAACATGGGAAAAACAAATGGGGAAAATAGTTAGAGAAATATTAATTGATTAATATTTGTTTGCAAAGTTATTAAATATAATTATTTAGGAGAATTAATATAATGAATAGTAAAGAAAATAATAATTTATTAGTTTCAGTTTGTATTACTTCATACAAAAGGGTTAGAGAATTAAAAAGATGCCTTGATAGTATAGATTCTAGATTTCCCTCAAAGTTTGAAATTGTTATTAGTGAGGACAATTCTCCACTATCAAGTGAAATAAAAAAAATGGTTCTAAATTATGTAAAGTCATCAGAATATAATATAAGATTTAATACAAACACCAAAAATTTAGGTTATGATAGAAATTTAAAAAAATTAATTAATTTAGCTAAAGGTAAATACATAATTTTTATGAGTGATGATGATATGTTTATTAATAATTCGCTCGATAAAATATTTAATTTTTTAGAAATCCATAATAAAGATTTTGTTTTTTCACCATTTGTTTTTCAAGATGGATTATTTAAAAGAAAATACAATAATGATATCGAAATAAAAAAAGGCAATAATTCAGCAGCAAAATATTTGTATGATGCTATATTATTTTCAGGTTTGATATTCAAGCGAAAACTTATTTCAAAAATTTCAGCAGAACGTTTTGTTAATACAAATTATTTTCAAATTTATTTATCTTTGTTTATGCTCTATAACTATGGTGGTTATTACCTTGATATACAATTAGTTAAATGTATTGGTGATGGAGAAAATGCTTATGGAAATACAGAATTAAGCCAAAAAAATCATTTGCTTGCTAATCGTGATTCAATATATTCAAATTTAGAATTTCATAAAGGTTTAATTAAAGCAATTAAAATTTTTGATAATGATTTTGATACAAAAATTTTTGATAAATTTCAAAAGGAATATTCTTTACGAATATATACTGGGTTATCTAGTGCTAGAAGAATCGGAATAAATGCTTTTGAAAAATATTGGGAAAAAGCTAATTCATTGGACATAGAATTAAATTGGATTGCTAAGTTGTATTATTATTCTTTAAAATTTTTAGGAAATCAGATTTCTAATTTATTATTTTATTTACCAAAAAGATTTTTAATTATATTACGAAGATATATGAGAGGGTAAGAAATAATATATGAAAAAAACAGACATTAATTATAAAAATAAAATATGCTGTGGTATAGTAACATATAATCCAGATGTTAAAGTATTAAAAGATAATATAAATAATATTATTAATCAAGTTAATTTTATTATTATTGTGGATAATAATTCGAAAAACATTAATGAGATAGAAAAAATATATCAAAAAATCCATAATGTTCATTTAATTAAAAATAAAAAAAATCTTGGAATTGCTAAAGCACTTAATCAAATTTTCTCTTTTGCAAAAAAACAAAATTATGATTGGGTTTTAACATTAGATCAAGACACGATTAGTGGTACCAATATGGTAAAAAAGCTTTCAAAAAACATTTTTAAATCAAATATTGGTATAATTTGTCCCAGAGTAAAATATTTTAATCATAGTGATAATAATGAATTTAAATCGGATACTGAATATGTGAGGGCTTGTATGACTAGTGGAAGCTTAACATCTGTAAAAGCATGGCTAGATGTTGATGGATTTGATGAATGGATGTTTATTGATTATGTAGATAATGACTTTGACATGAAACTTGAGCTAAATAACTATAAAATTTTAAGAGATAATGATGCTGTTATGTATCATAGATTAGGAGAAGCTGAAGAAAAGAAAATTTGGTTTTTAAGTTTTATGATTTATAATCATTCAGCTTTTAGAAATTACTATTACGTCAGAAATAGCATTTATTTTATAAAAAAATACCAGGAACACATAAGTGTAGTAAAATATATATTGATTTTAATTATGTGGGAATCTAAAAAGTTGTTTTTTGAAGATAATAAATTTAAAACTTTGAAAACATTTTTTAAAGGTTTTTATGATGGAATAAGTGAAGGATGTCGAAAATGAAATTTAATATTCTCAAAACTAAATCTAAAATTTTTATAACTTTTTATTTATTTTTATTAATTTTTAATCCACCGATTTTTAAAAATATAAGTTTCACAGTATTATTAGTTAGTCTTTCTGGTTTATATTTATTATTAAATTTGAGAAAAACCAAAATTATGATCAAAAAACTAATGATGAATAAGTTTTTTTTAATATTTTTGTTTAGTTTTTTTTATATCTCTTTTATATCATTTTTTAATGCATTTTTTAATAATGAAAATATTTTAAGTTATTTATTAAACTTTATCAATTACATTTTCTATTACGGAGCATTAATTTCTGTAATTATTTTTATTAATTTAATTTCAAATAAGAGTAAATTAACTTTTAATGATTTGGTTTCATGTTATATATGGGCTGGAGTATTACAAGCTATTATAGCAATATCTTCTTATATATTTCCGGAAATTAGGGACTTTTTTTTACAGTTAATTATTAGTAACTCTTCTTCTATTAAAATTTTTAAAACTATTCAAACCACAAAAAATATTAGAAACTATGGTTTTGCTTCCAGTTTATTTGATATCTTTGGTTATTCTACATCAATATTAGTAATACTTGCTTTTGTAAAAGGATTATACAAGAATATTTTTTATATTTTCTTAAGTTTACCACTTTTTATTGTTCCATTTTTAAATGCGCGGACAGGTATAATATTAACCTTTTTTGGTACTATTTTAGCTTTAATAATCTTTTTTAAACCAGAAAATATTTATGATATTCTAAAAAAAATATTAATATTTCTAATATCAATATTTTTATTTATAATAGTTTTTGATTTCTTTAAAAATGTTATTTTATCTATTTCAGATCAACAGAGGATATGGATAATATCAGGGATTAAGAATACCTTTTCATTTTTATTAGGGGAATCAACAACAGGATATTATAATGCTTTATTAAATAGATTCATATTTTTCCCTTCTTTTTTTAAGACGATATTTGGCGCTGGTGCTACGCCGATGATTCTGATTAATAGAAATACTGATCTTGGATATATTCAAAATATATGGAGATATGGTATTATTGGCTCGTTAATTATTTACATTATTAATTATAAAATATTTAAATTATCATATATATTATCAAAGAATAAAATGCAAAAAACTATTGTTATTATTTTAGGATTTTTCTTTTTTGTTTATATGATAAAATTAAATTCTTTAGGTTATTCTCAAGCATCTGTAATAACATTTCCATTGTTGTTTAAAGTTATTAATGATAGTAATACAAATGAAATATGATAACGCAAAGAACATGACAGTTATTATAAAATATAAATATTTCTTGGGGGTGGTATTATTAAAGTTTTTTTAGTAGGTTCAGGAGGTCAACTTGGTTTAGAAATACAAGAACAATTGAAAAATAAAAATATTGAATTAATATCATTAGATTTACCAAAATTTGATATAACTGATTTAGAAACGGTTTTAGATAAAGTAGTTAGTGAAACACCTGATGTCATTATTAATTGTGCAGCTTATACTGATGTTGATGGTTGTGAAAATAATAAAGATACTGCTTTTAAAGCTAATGCACTTGGAGCCAAAAATTTAGCAGTAGCTGCTGAAAAAGTTGGAGCGAAAATAGTTCATGTTTCTACAGATTATATATTTGATGGAAAAGGAGAGGAATCTTACAAAGAGTATGATAATCCTAATCCACAAACTGTATATGGGCAAAGTAAATTATTAGGTGAAAAATTTGTTCAACAATTTTCATCTAAATTATTTATTTTTAGAACTGCCTGGTTATATGGAGAAGGAAATAATTTTGTCAGAACAATGCTCAAGTTAGCTGAAGAGCACGAAGAACTTAATGTAGTTAATGATCAAATTGGTTCTCCAACTAGTACAGTTGATTTAGCTAAAGTGATAGTTGATTTAATGGGAACAGAACATTATGGAGTATATCATGCAACTTGCGAAGGACAGTGTAGCTGGTATGATTTTGCTAAAAAAATATTTGAAATAAAAGATGTTGATGTAAAAGTTAGTCCAGTAAGTTCAGATGAATTTAAAAGAGATGCAGAAAGGCCAAAGTATTCTGTTTTAGATAATTATATGCTTAAATTGATTAATAAAAATAACTTTAGACACTGGGAAGAATCTTTAAAAGAATATTTAGAAATGGAGTGATAAAGTGAAAGGTATTATATTAGCTGGAGGAGCAGGAACTAGACTATATCCAATTACTAAATCAGTTTCAAAACAGTTATTACCTATTTATGATAAACCCATGATCTACTACCCACTATCAGTATTAATGCTTTCTGGAATTAAAGAAATTTTAATTATTTCTACTCCAGAACATATTGATTTATATAAAGAACTTTTAGGTAATGGAAATGAAATAGGATTAGATTTTACATATAAAGTTCAGGATGAACCTAGAGGTTTAGCTGATGCTTTCTTAGTCGGAGAAGAATTTATAGATGATGATGATGTTGCCTTAATATTAGGAGACAATATATTCTATGGACAAAACTTTACTCAGATCTTAAAAAGTGCTGTTAATAGAGTTGAAAAAGAAGAAGGAGCAACTGTTTTTGGTTATTATGTAAATAATCCTAAACAATTTGGTGTTGTAGAATTTGATGATAATAAAAATGTTGTTTCATTAGAAGAAAAACCTGATAATCCAAAATCTAAATATGCAGTTCCTGGTTTATATTTTTATGATAATGATGTAGTTGATATTGCTAAGAATATTGAGCCTTCTGATCGAGGAGAATTAGAAATAACTGCAGTAAATAATGAATATTTAAAAAGAAATGACCTGAAAGTAGAATTATTTGGTCGAGGCATGGCCTGGTTGGATACAGGAACCCATCAGGGGTTACTGGAAGCAAACAACTTTGTTGAGGCTATACAGAGTAGACAGGGATTATATATTGCCTGTATAGAAGAGATAGCCTATAGATTAGGTTATATTGACGACGAACAGTTATTAAAACTTGCTGAACCATTATTAAAAACAGATTATGGTCAGTACCTAGAAATTATTGCTAAAAGTGATAGATAAGATAATGGGGTGATCATTTGTCTAAATTTAATTTTATTAAAACTGATATTGAAGATATGTATATTATAGAACCTTCTGTTTTTGGAGATGACAGAGGTTATTTTATGGAAACTTATAATAAAGAAAAATTTAATCAGACTGGATTGACAATGAATTTTGTACAGGATAATCAGTCTAAATCTAAAAAAGGTGTTCTTAGAGGGCTTCATTTTCAAAAAGAACATCCACAGGGTAAATTGGTTCGAGTTTTGAACGGGAAAGTCTTTGATGTTGGAGTAGATTTAAGAGCTAATTCAGAAACATACGGTCAATGGCAGGGAGTAATTCTTTCAGGTGAAAATAAAAAACAATTTTATGTACCAGAAGGATTTGCTCATGGATTTCTTGTTTTATCTAAGACTGCTACTTTTTCTTATAAATGTACAGATTTTTATCATCCTGGAGATGAAGGTGGAATAATCTGGGATGATCAAGATATAAATATAGACTGGCCTTTAGAAGATATTGATGAAATAATCTTATCTGATAAAGATAAGGAGCTTAAAAGCTTAGCAGAAAGTAAATTTGAATTTTAACGGGGACGGGGAGGATAACATGAATATATTAGTAACTGGTGGAGCAGGTTTTATCGGTAGTAATTTTATATTTTATATGCATGATCAGCATCCTGATTATAGAATTGTCTGCCTTGATGCTTTAACTTATGCGGGTAATCTAGAAACTTTAGAACCGGTAATGGATAATGATAAATTTAGATTTGTTAAGGGAGATATTAGAGATAGAGACTTTATATTTGATATTTTTGCAGAAGAAGATTTTGATATGGTGGTTAATTTTGCTGCTGAATCACATGTTGACCGCTCTATAGAAGATCCAGGAGTCTTTTTAGAAACCAATATTATGGGAACACAAGTTTTAATGGATGCCTGCCGAGTATACGGAATTAAAAGATTTCATCAGGTATCAACAGATGAAGTCTATGGTGACTTACCATTAGATAGACCAGAATTAATGTTTACTGAAGATTCATCTATTAAAACATCTTCTCCTTATTCAGCTTCTAAAGCTTCAGCAGATTTATTAGTAGAAGCCTATCACAGAACTTTTGGTTTGCCAGTAACTATTTCAAGATGTTCTAATAACTATGGACCATATCAATTTCCAGAAAAGCTAATACCATTAATGGTTTCTAAAGCATTAGCAGAAGAAGAACTACCTGTTTATGGTAAGGGAGATAATGTTAGAGACTGGTTATATGTAGAAGATCACTGTAGAGCTATTGATTTAATCTTATATAAAGGTAGAGAAGGAGAAGTTTATAATATCGGAGGACATAACGAAAGAAGTAATTTAGAGGTAGTTAAAACTATTTTAGATGAACTTGATAAACCGGAGTCATTAATTACTTTTGTTGAAGATAGAGCCGGTCATGATTTAAGATATGCAATTGATCCTAGAAAAATATCAGATGAATTAGGCTGGGAACCTACTATTTTATTTGATGAAGGTATTAAAAAGACAATTAAGTGGTATCTTGATAACAAAGAATGGTGGGAGAATATAATTAGTGGTGATTATCAGGATTATTATGAAAAGATATATAAAAATAAATAATTTAACTTAATTTCAACAATAAGTTGGTGATAAATTATTAATATAACTAACCATATTTTAAATAAGGATGGATATTTTATGTTCAAAAACAAAACACTATTAATAACAGGTGGTACAGGATCTTTTGGTAATGCAGTTTTAAAAAGATTTTTAGACACAGATATTGGAGAAATAAGAATTTTTTCTCGTGATGAGAAAAAACAAAATGATATGAGAAAAAAATATAAAAATGATAAAATAAAATTCTTTATTGGTAATGTAAGAGATAAAAATAGTTTAAAAGATGCTATGCATGGAATAGATTATATCTTTCATGCTGCAGCATTAAAACAGGTTCCTTCCTGTGAGTTCTTTCCGGTAGAAGCTGTTAAAACAAATATTTTAGGTACAAATAATGTATTAGATGCTGCTGTAGAGAGTGGGGTAGAAAAAGTTATCTGTTTATCTACTGATAAAGCAGCTTATCCTATTAATGCTATGGGGATCTCTAAAGCTATGATGGAAAAAGTATATATTGCTAAATCACAGAAATTATCAACAGAAGAAACAGTTATTTGTGGTACTCGCTATGGTAATGTTATGGCTTCTCGTGGTTCGGTTATTCCTCTATTTATCAAACAGATAAAAGATGGGGAAAATATAACTGTAACTAATCCAAACATGACAAGATTTTTAATGAAATTAGAAGAAGCAGTAGAATTAGTGCTCTTTGCTTATGAGAATGCTGAGGCAGGAGATATTATGGTCCAGAAAGCTCCAGCTTGTACTATAGGTGATCTTGCTCAGGCTATCAAAGAATTATTTGATGCTGATAATGAAATGAAGATTATTGGTACCAGACATGGAGAAAAACTATATGAAACTTTACTTACTAAAGAAGAATATTTGGTAGCAGAAGATATGGGTGGTTTCTTTAGAGTACCTGCCGATACCAGAGACTTAAATTATGATAAATATTTTGAAGAAGGAGAAGAAGAACTTTCCACAGATAGAGAATATAATTCTCACAATACTGAACGCTTAAATGTTGAAGAAGTAAAAGAAAAACTATTAGAACTTGATTATGTTCAAAATGAACTAAATAATTGGCCTGAATAAAGAAAGGTTGATCTTTAATGAAAATATTAGTAACAGGTTCAGAAGGTTTTGTGGGTAAAAACTTAAGAGCAGAACTAAAAAATAGAGGTTATGAAGATATATTCTGTTATGATAGAGAAACAGATGAGGAACTTCTAGATAAATATACTAAAGAATGTGACTTTGTTTATCATTTAGCAGGGGTAAATAGACCTGAAAAAGATGAAGAATTTATGGAGGGGAACTATGGTTTTACTTCTAAAGTTTTAAACTTACTAAAAAAGCATAATAATCAGGCTCCAGTTTTAATAACTTCTTCCATTCAGGCTGAATTAGATAACCCTTATGGTAGAAGTAAAAAAGCAGGAGAAGAAGTTATTTTTGAATATGGTCAAGAAATAGGAACAGAAGTTTATGTTTATCGTCTGCCCAATCTTTTTGGCAAGTGGTCAAGACCAAACTATAACTCTGTAGTATCTACTTTCTGTCATAATATAGCTCATGATTTAGAGATAGAAGTCCATGATCCAGACGTAGACTTAATATTAGCTTATATTGATGATGTAGTAGATCAGTTTATTAATGCCTTAGATGATAATGTAGTTAAAGAAGATAAATACTGCAAAGTACCAGTAACTCATGATGTTAAACTTGGTAAATTAGCAGAATTAATAAAAAGTTTTAAGGAAAGCAGAAAAGATCTTTACTTACCAGATATGGGAGATGAATTTACTAAAAAACTATATAGTACATATTTAAGTTATCTACCAGAAGATAACTTTTATTATGATCTAACTATGCATCAGGATGAAAGAGGTTCCTTTACCGAAATGTTAAGAACTAAAGATAGTGGACAGGTTTCTATCAATGTTTCTAAACCTGGTATAACTAAAGGTAATCACTGGCATCATACGAAAAACGAAAAGTTTTTAGTAGTCAGCGGTCAGGGCATAATTAGATTTAGAAATATTTATTCTGATCAAGTAATAGAATATGAAGTAAGTGGAGATAAATTAGAGGTAGTTGATATACCAACCGGTTATACTCATAATATAGAAAACACCGGGGATATAAATATGGTAACAGTAATGTGGGCTAATGAATGTTATGATCCAGATAATCCTGATACATATTTTTTGGAGGTTTAATTAAATGGAAAAGTTAAAAGTAATGACTATTGTAGGTACCAGACCTGAGATAATTCGTTTATCTGAGGTTATAAAAGCATGTGATAGATATTTTAATCATCACCTGGTACATACAGGTCAAAATTACGATTATGAGCTAAATGAAGTCTTTTTTGAAGAACTTGGTTTAAGAGAACCAGATCATTTTTTAGAAGCTGTGGGAGAGCATTTAGGAGATACAATTGGTATTATTATATCTAAATCCTATGAACTATTAATAGAAGAAATGCCTGATGCTTTATTAATCTTAGGTGATACAAACTCTGCTCTCTGTTCAATAGCTGCTAAAAGATTAAAAATACCTATTTTCCATATGGAAGCTGGTAATAGATGTTTTGATCAGAATGTACCAGAAGAAATAAATAGAAAGATTGTAGACCATATTTCTGATATTAACTTACCTTATACAGAACACAGCCGCAGATATCTTTTATCAGAGGGGATTAGAAAAGAACATATTTTTGTAACAGGTTCTCCCATGACAGAAGTCATTAAAAAGCATAAAAAAGAAATTGAAAATAGTGATGTTTTAGAAGAATTAGATTTAGAAGCAGATAATTATATACTTGTTTCAGCTCACCGTGAAGAAAATGTAGATAATGAAGAAAACTTTTTGTCTTTAATGAATTCCTTAAATGATATTGCAGAAAAATATCAGATGCCAATTGTTTATTCAACTCATCCTAGAAGTAAAAAGAGAATTGAAGAAAGAGGCTTTAAATTCCATCCCTTAATCAAACAGCTTAAACCTTTTGGTTTCTTTGATTATAATAAATTGCAGTTAAATTCTTTTTGTACTTTATCTGACAGTGGAACATTATCTGAGGAATCAGCTATTTTAGGTTTTCCAGGAGTTTTAATTAGAACTTCTACAGAAAGACCGGAAGTATTGGATAAAGGGACAGTTGTAATCGGTGGAATAACAGAAAAAGATATTGTTCAGGCAGTTGATCTAAGCAGAAATATGAAACAAAATAATGAAAAAACTTATTTAGCTGATGACTATCAGGATGATAATGTGTCAGTTAAGGTAGTAAAACTTATTCAGAGTTATGCTAAGATTATTGATGATGTTGTCTGGAGGAAAAATTAATATTTTTAAATCTAAGTGGGTGGAATAATTTGAATATACTATTTTTAACACTATCTAAAATGGAAAATATGAATAAAAGAGGTATATATACCGATTTTGTAAAAGAAATTGCTGTTCAAGGTTATAATGTATATACAGTCTCACCTAGAGAGAGAAGAACCGATTTAAAAACGGAACTAGTACATAATGGTAATATACATAATCTTAGAGTTAAAACAGGTAACATTACAAAATGCAACTTTATAGAAAAAGGAATTTCCACTTTATTAATAGAGTGGCAATATCTTTTTGCCATAAAAAAATATTTAGGAAATATCAAATTTGACCTTGTAACTTATTCAACCCCACCAATTACTTTAGAGAAAGTAATAAAATATTTTAAACACAAAAAAAATAGCCTTACATATTTAATTCTAAAAGATATTTTTCCTCAAAATGCAGTTGATATTAATTTAATGAAAAAAAATAGTTTATTATATAAATATTTTAGATATAAAGAAAAAAATTTATATAAAATATCAGATTATATTGGATGCATGTCGAAAGCAAATGAGGAATATATTTTAAAACATAACCCTTTTCTTGATAGAACTCAGGTAGAAATTTTTCCTAACGCTATAGAACCAATCTCAAGACAAAAAGTTGAAAATAGTAATAAAGATATTTTAGAAGAATACAATATTCCAAAAGATAAAACTTTATTTATTTATGGCGGTAATTTAGGTAAACCTCAGGGAGTTGATTTTCTGCTTAAAGTGGCTAAAAATTTTGATAGAGTTGAAAATGGATTTTTACTAATTGTTGGTTCAGGAACAGAATACAATAGAATTGAAAGATTTTTAGAAAAAAATAATTTAAATAGTGTGGCATTATTTTCGTATTTACCAAAAGAAAAATATGATAAATTATTATTAGCGGCAGACGTTGGGCTGATTTTTCTTGATCATCGTTTTACAATTCCTAATTTCCCATCAAGGCTAACTGCTTATATGGAACAGGCTAAGCCTATTTTAGCTGCAACAGATATTAATACAGATATTGGAGATGTTATTGAAGATTCAAATAGTGGTTATTGGACTGAAAGTAGTGATTTAGAAGCATTTATTGCTAAGGCTAATACATTATCTACTAATAGTGATTTGAGACGAGAAATGGGTGTAAATGCCCGTAATTATTTAGAAGAAAATTATGATATTAAAGATACGATTAATATTTTAACTAAGCATTTGAAATCTTAATTTCTACATAACAGTAAAAATATATATGCATTCTGAACCTTTGCAAATATCAAATAATATTTTACACTTTTAGCTTGACAATATTTGAGTTTTTTACAAAATTTTACTAAAGAAGATTTTCAAACTGCAATAATAGGGAATTTTAGTCTGAAACTTTAGGGATTTTTATTTTGCAATTCCCGATAATTTTATTATACAATAAATATTTATCACAGACGGTCATTTTAATTATACAGAAATAAATATAATCTCAATATAGATTTACCATTTAAAAAAAGGAAGTGCTAAAATGCCTCATCCGGCAAAAGCTTATCTAAAAAAACTAAAACAGGCTTATAGAAACAGAAACCTTGTTCCTTTTGTTGGGGCTGGGGTTTCTTCTCCTTTAAAGATGCCTGGATGGGGAAAATTAATAGACATTATTTGTGATGATTTTGATTATGAAATCTTGAGTGAGAGAAAAATCGAAATTGAAAAACTTATTAATAATGGAGAATATCTAGATGCAGTTGATATAATTAAAGAATCTGGAATACCTGAAGCTGATTTAAAAGCTGAAATAAGTGATCTGATTTATGAAAACAAAGAAAAAGAAACTTCTGTTTTAGCAGATAATCTTTATCAGGATCTTGCTGATATGAACTGTACAAAATATCTGACAACAAATTATGATAATTATTTATCCGATTATTTAGAGAAAGCTCCCCAAAATCTTACTCGCCTTTATAAAGAATATATTAATGAATTAGATGGTCCCATGCATGAGTCTGCAGTATATAATTTACATGGTAATTATACTAAACCTTCAACAATTATTATATCACGAGAATCCTATGATAAATTATACAGAGAAAATGAAGAATTTACTAGAGTTTTAGAACACTTCAGGCAGAAATATACTCTTCTTTTTATTGGTTTTTCCTTAGATGATGAGTATATTCAGCAAGTTTTGAAGGTGGGAAACAAATTACGAGCAAGACATTATATACTTCTTTCTGATGTAGCTAAGGAAAGAATAAAAACACTAGAGAAAAAGTATGATGTTAGAATTATTAAATATACAGTTAAAAATAATGAACATACTCCGGCAATTAGAAAAATATTAAATGAAATAAAACATGTCAGTAAAGAAAAAGAAGATAAATCAAGTTTTCTAAAATTTAAAACTGAAGATAATAATTATGAATCTCAAAATAACTCGCAAACTAGAGCTAAAGTTTTACCATTAAATAATAAAAATAGAAGTTTTGTATTAAAAGATTCTCAAATTTATGCTGAAATTCAAGAAATTAAAAAATTGCAGGAAGATGGTCATATAGATAAAGCGATCACTGAATATAATAAAATTTTACAGGAGAATTTACTTGACCAAATAACTGTAGAAGAGCGGGCACTTATTATAAAAGAATTGTTGGCTAATTATACTTTGATTAGAGATTATTCTTCGGCAAAAAATCTTATTAATAATGCAGATAAATTACCGAAGAACAGAAAAAATATTGATCTGCTTTCATTTATTATTGATTTTTACTTCAATACTAATGATTATAAAAAAGCCTTTAAAACTGCACAAAAGTGGTATCAAAATATTCCCAATGATCCTGTAGTTTATAGTCTTAAAATTTACACAGAAGCAGTTTATAATGATAAAAAATATAATTACATTGTAGATAAACTAATCGACAAAAATCATAAAATTATAATTGATACTGGTGACGACAATGAGAGACAGTTTATTTATCGATTAACAGGCGAAATAGCACTTTATTATAATAATTATAATGATGCCGTTGATTTGCTGCGTAAGGCCTATGAGATTGATGAAAACATATATAATATTGAAGATTTAGCTATTGCCAGTTATTTTAAAGCAATTGAGAAAGCAGATGATGGAAGTAAAATCAAAATAGACGATATCAATTTTGTTGGGCTCAATAAGGCAGTTGAATATTTTGAAGTTGCTTTTTCTAGTGCTAAAGCAAATATCATTCGAGGTGTTTATTTTCGGACGGCCAGTTTTTACTTAAGGAGTTTATTTTATTTAAGAAAAACTATGAAATTTGATCAAATCTATGATCAATTAATTGAATATTGTACCGAAGACCTCACTGAAGTTCAACGTCTGAAAGCCATAAATGATCTTTATTTAAATAAAATTGATATGGATTTAATTGATAAATTAAATGAAATTGACAGGGCTTTAATACTTGCAGAATATTATAGCAAGCAAAAAATGCATGAAAAAGCATTTAAAAAAATAAAACCTCTAGTAGATAAATATATTGACGAAAAAGAAAATATTATTTTACAATCTTTGCTGATACTTTTTGTTTCTAAGAATAAAAGAAGTTTTAATAAGTATTTTAGTAAATATCAAAACTATTGGTCAGACAGCGCAAATATGTTGTTAATGAAAAGTTATTATCATGAAATTAACGCTGAGGATGATAGAGCTGAAGAAATACTCTTAGGGATTATAAGGGACTCAAAGACTTTTATGAACTACAATTATTTATTTTCTTTTTATAGAAGAACTGGACAAAAACAGAAAACAGAAGATTTGTATATAATTATTTTAGAAAATGAAACAGAAGTTATCAAACAGAATCCCGAAGGCTTTTATTCAGCTTATCATGAATATTTATTATCTACCAATAATATGGAGCGAGCTTATTGGTTATTAAATAAAGCTAAAAATATTATACCTGATTCTGATATTCTTAAATTTATGGAAGTTGAAATAAAGATAAAACTTCTGGATTTTACTGACTTAGCAGATCTGACAATAGACATTTATGAAAAATATAAAGATTATGGGGAAACCATCTTTGCCTATTATGCTGCAGTCACATATCTTCACTATAACGAATTTGAAGAATCACGATATTATTTGA
>Ga0306868_1000699_pt1 | contig 20279 bp, 18 predicted proteins | sample AntRauTorckE6832_FD_190411 | JGI IMG/M metagenome (GOLD analysis project Ga0306868, IMG submission 190411) | Saline lake microbial communities from Rauer Islands, Antarctica - Metagenome Torckler E6 #832 (v2) (version 2) | ecosystem: Environmental > Aquatic > Non-marine Saline and Alkaline >... | reverse complement strand
ACCCTTTTATTTTGTTGTAAAATACCATCATCCATTAAAACAAGGACTGAAACAGACAGAGTAAAATATTATAATTCTTTAAAGAGGTAAGCTTTTATGTTACAATGTAAAATAAGGGAAAGGGGGTATTATGTGGAAGTAAAAATAGTTGAATTAAGATATGACTTAGATCGCAAAATTCCTTTTAACTACGGATCCAAATTGAGAGGTTTTTTTGCTAATAACTTTGAAAATGTTTTGTTTCATAATCACGATAAAAATGGTGATTTTGTTTACAGTTATCCTTTAATACAGTATAAAATTATCAATAATCAACCGACTCTAGTTGGAATTAATCAAGGTGCGGAAGTAATTGTTAAAAATTTTTTGGAAATTGATGAAATTGTTTTAGGAGAAAAAAAATTTAAGAATCCTTCTGCTAAACTAGAAATCCACAGTATCGACTTAAAGGTAGATAATAATCGCTATAAGTATGAATTTCATTCTCCATGGATGGCTCTGAATCAAAAAAATTTCAAAAAGTATTTAAAAGTAGATGACAAAAAAGATTTTTTAAAATCTAAACTTATTGGAAATATACTTAGTTTTGCTAAAGGAATTAATTGGTGGATTGAAAAAAAAATAGAAATTTATGATTTTAATTTCTATGAAATTGAAGTTAATTATAAAAACAATAAAATGCTTGCATTCAAGTGTGATTTTGAGATTAATATTCAGTTGCCTACAAATATAGGCTTAGGTAAATCTGTATCTAAGGGTTTTGGTAGAATTGTTCAAGTAGATTGATAGAGTTTAGATAAAGGTGTGTGATAATTATGCAACTTGTCATAAATACATATGGAAGTTATTTGCATATAATTCAAGATTCCTTTGAATTAAAAGTCGATGGGCAAAAACATCGTATATCTCCTATTAAAGTTGAATCAATCCTAATTACAACAGGGGCTTCATTGAGTACAGATGCCATTAAATTAGCTTTAGAGAATAATATTGAAATTCAATTTTTAGATAGATATGGTGGATCTTTAGGAAAAATATGGCATTCGCGATTAGGTAGAACAAGTTATATAAGAAGATTACAATTAGAATTAATTGATAAAGAGCAGGGCATTAGTATTATTAAAGAGTTAATGATTAAAAAGAGTGAAAATATGATTAATCATTTACATAAACTTGGCATTAGACGTAGTGAAGAAAAACAAGAATATTTAGAAAAATGTCAAAATGATATTGAAAAAATAATAAAAAAAATTACGAAACTTCAAGGCAAAGAAATTGATGATATACGGTATAGCATAATGGGTTATGAAGGTAATATATCTAGAATTTATTTTAAGGCATTAAGTCATATTATGCCACACGAATATAGATTTAAAGGAAGAAGTAGTCGACCAGCAGAAGATGAATTTAATTGTTTACTAAATTATGGATATGGTGTTTTATATTCTAAAGTAGAAAAAGCACTTATGATTGCTGGGTTAGATCCATATGTAGGTATATTGCATACGGATGGTTATAATAAAAAATCATTTGTGTTTGATTTCATTGAACCCTATCGTATTTATGTTGACCGAGTAATTTTAAAATTGTTTTCTAAAAAGCAAATCAGAAAAAGTTTTTTTGATGATATTAAAGGTGGTTTGACATTAAACAAAGAAGGTAAGAAAATACTCATAACAGAATTGAATAATTTTTTTGAAGACACTATAAGGTATGATGGGAGAGATATTAAAAGAGATAATGTTATTCAATATGATGCCCATAAACTTGCAAATAAAATATTAGAAGATGATGAGTTATGTTGACATGGGTAGTTTATGATATATCTGAAGATAAAATAAGAAAAAAAATATCTGACAAATTAATTGCTGAAGGTCTTTATAGAGTTCAAAATTCTGTTTTTCTAGGAAATATAGAGAACAATCGGATGGATGAAATCGTAATATTTAGTGAAGATATGGTTAATGATTCAACGGATTCAGTATATATATTTCCCATGTGTCAGGAAGACTTTGAAAAAGTAGCATTAATTGGAGAAGCCTTTGATAAGGCAATGGTAAATGATGAACTTAGAAGTTTCTTTGTTTGATAAGTGATAAAGAAGAAGGTGACTTATGGATCGGCTTCAATATAAAGATTATATTAGCATCACACCATCTGAAATAATGGGTTATTTATTTTGTCCAAGGTTTGTATATTATCAAAATTATTTAGATATTTCTGAAAATGAAGAAAAAAGATACAAAGTTATGAAAGGTAGATTAATTCATGAAGAAAAAATGAAAATAAACCAGAAATATTTAAGAAGTAAATTAGGTGTAAAAGATAAAGTAATAGACAAAAAAATGTATTCAAAGAAATTTAAAATACATGGGATTGTAGATGAAATTTTATTTTTAGATGATAATACAGCTGCACCACTAGATTATAAATATGCAAAATATAAAAGAATCTACCAATCACTTAAATATCAAATGGTTATGTATGCTTTGATGATAGAAGATAATTATAAGATACCTGTAAATAGAGCATATCTAGTGTATACCCGTAGTAAGGATTATGTGAAAAGAGTAGATATTGATAATAAAATGAAAGCTAAAGTAGAAAGTATCATTGAAGAGTATATTAGAATAATTGATAAAGGTTATTATCCGAAGAAGACGGAATATTCAAAAAAATGTTATGATTGTGCATATCGAAGAATCTGCATACGATGATTATATTTAAGGGTGGGATAAATGATTAAAAGTTTCTATGATATTGGAGATTATATTACTGCTGATCTGACAGATGAAGAAAAACTACATAAACTAATGACAGAATTAATGATTGTTCCCGAAAAATCAAATGTAAAAGAAGACGTTGTTCAGTATGAAGTTATTATGAATTTAGATACTGCTAAAAATGAGATTCAATTAAAATTAGGGGAAGAATTAAAAAACAAAAATAAAGAAAAATTTTATGCTTTTAAATCACCAGCAAGTGGAAAGCGAATTTTCTTTGCATCTAATAACTTATACTACTTTTATACATTAATGCCGGATTTATTGGATTATATTAAAAGTAACGGAGATGGCATTAATTTTGAAAATAAAGACAAAAATGAGTTTACAGATTATATAAAAAAATTAGATGATATTTTTTATGTAAAAAACCCAGATAAAAATGAGCGTATTATAAATATCGAATTATTCAAAAATGATCAAAAAACTAAAATAAATAAAATAATCAATGAAAATTCAAAGGGGAAATATCACAAAGTTTTAAGAAGTGCAATTGAGACTTTTGTTGAAAATGAACTGATTGGTGATATGAAATACACTGATATTTCAATCTTTTCTCTAACAATAGATGGAAAAAGGATGAGTGAACTAGAGTATTATGATGCTTATAGAAAAGTCATACAATATAATCAGTTTACTAAAGATATTATAGAAGAACAATATGAAGATAAAACATGCGGTTGTTGTGGAGAGATAAAAAATATAACACCTAAAATTAATTTTCCAGCACACATTAAAGTTTATATGACAACTGGTAAAAATTTTTTTTATAAGAGATCAGGAAATAAGAATACACGATTAGAATCTTTTGCCATATGTGAAAATTGCTATTTAACAATGTATTTGGGAATGCTTTATTGTATAGAAAAAATGAATCATAGGTTTTTAGATGATTACCAAATGAGATACTTAATAATTCCAAAAAATATTCAGGGCAATAAAAATATGGAACAAGGAATCAATAAGATTCCAAGGTTATTTACCAGAAAAACAATTGATTTAGAGTCACAAAAAAAATTACTTAAAGATTTAAAAAAGTATAGTCAACTTAAAAATATCTATATGGATTTTTATTTTTATGAATTAAACTCGAAAAGTACGGGGGTAAGAGTAGATGAAAATATATCAGATATTTCTTTCAATAGAATTGCAGAAATATCTAAAAAAATGTATGTTCTAAATACAAGTCATACAGAATTAGCGAAGACAAAAGAATCCTCTGTATCCTTTAACTTTGCTTATCATAATATATTTAAAATTAGAGCAACAAATGCTTTGATTAAAAAAGAACTATTATCATTTTTATCCAGTATTTTTAAAGAAAGAAGTTTGTCTTATCAATACATTCTAAGATTGTTTCTAAGAAATTATAAGGGACAAATTTATGATAAAAAAGACAAGAAATATGCGATTTATTCTATATATGAAATGCAATTGTTTTTTACATGGTTAAATAGTATTTGCGGCTTAAAAGGAGGTTTTATGAAAGAAGAAAATGGCACAGGGTATTATGAAATAGAGTATCCTAAAATTAACAAGTATTTTAACGTACATTGTGATACTTTTAAAAATAATCATAGACGAGGATTATTTTTCATGGGGTTACTGATTAATGAGGTTTTAAGTCAACAGAAGGGGAAATCAACTAATTTTATGAGTAAGATTAAGTATGAAGGCTTAAAAACTAGAGATGTAAGAAAATTGCTTTTAGCATTAACAAAGTATATGAATATGTATCGTCCGACTATTAATGGAGAGCGGGTTAGCTTAACCAAATTAAATCGGAAGGTCTATGGATATATGACAGATTTATTATTAGATATTGATCAATCAACCTTAACAAAGGATGAAAACCTTTTTTATATATTGTCAGGTGTTTCATTTGCTAAAAATGTGAATTATAAATCTAAAGAGGAGAGTGAAGTAATTGATAACTAAAAACTCAGAAATATTATTTATTTATGATGCAAAACAGTGTAATCCAAATGGTGATATGGATAATGAGAATAAACCTAGAATGGACTATGATACAAATACTAACTTAGTATCTGATGTAAGAATAAAGCGGTATATTAGAGATTATGCTGTTATGTTAGATAAAGAGATCTTTATTACAAATGAAGCAAAAGATGCTAAGGGTCGGTTAAAGGATTTAGGGGTTAGTAAATCTAAAAATATAGAAAGAGTATATAATTTAATTGATGTGAAATTATTTGGTGCCGTTACTGCAAATGAAAATGCAGATAGTTTAACTGGACCAGTACAGTTTAACTGGGCATATTCACTTAATCCAGTAGAAATTCAAGATTCTTCAACTATTACTTCTAGCTTTTCTTCTGGAGAAGGTATTGGAAAGGATTTTAGGGTAAATTATTCATTATTAGCTGTTAATGGTTCAATTAATGCTAAAGTAGCACAGAGTTATACTTATGAAGATAAGTACTATGGCTTAGAGGAAGAGGACATTAATTTTTTAGATGATGCGATGTTAAATGCAATTCAAGCAAATAGAACACGATCAAAAATTGGTCAAACACCAAGATTTTATCTTCGGGTAGAAGGAAAAGATAGTACTGTGTTTTTAAATGATTTACGAGAGTATATTGATTATGTTTCTTCTGTGTCTGATGAAAAATTAAGAAGTATAAAAGAGATCACTTTAGATGTCAGTAAATTAGTGAAATATTTAAAAATAAACAAGAATAAAATTAGTAAAGTTCATTATTGGAAAGATATGAACTTAAAATTATCAGAGGATCTAAAGAAATCATTAGAGAGTGAATTTGAAATAATTAGTTTATAATAGGAGTGTAACTTATGGACCAAAGAAAAATAATTAGCTTTACTGTTAAAGGTAAGATGGCATTTTATAGAAAATATTATTCTAACAAAAATGCATTATCATATTTGATTCCACCAAGAACAGCTATTATTGGAATGATTGCTTCAATTTTAGAGCTTCCTAGAAACTCTTATTATATGGAATTTAATTCGAAGCAATTAAATGTTTCATTAGAAGTGAGTAGCCCACTAAAAACACTAACGACTTCTATTAATCATTTAAGTTCTAGACGTGGAAATGGTAGAAGACAGGTAGCGCATACTTTAGTTTTACCTGTTGATAATACAATAACATATAAGATCTATTTACAATTTGTATCTTCTAATAAGTATGAAGATTTACTCATTAAAAAATTATCAGTTAATGATATGGGTTTTGGGATCTATTTAGGTCAGAGGCAGTTTTTAGCGAGTATCATAGATTTTAAAATAATAGAGGATTATAAAAATCACTCAAAAATAAATTGCTGTTTAAATTCCATTGTCAATAAAAATAATGTTGAGAGTATTGAAAATATAACTGATAATATAATTGTGAAAGATCTTATGCCATTAGATTTTGTAAAAACTAAAAATAACAGAGAAGGACTAGAATTTGGGGAAGTAATTTATGAACAAAATGGTCAGGCTATAAGTGGTGAATTTAGAAATATAGTGGAATTTGATGATAAATATATTTCTTTTTATAATTAGGACGTGATTGAATGATATATTCCCATCCAGATAAAACTTTATATGAGCATTTATATCAAGTAATTGATTATGGGCAGAATATTTTAAAGCAGTCAGATTTAAATTTGACTGTTTTTACATACTCAGAAATTAAAAAAATGAATGTAGTTTCAGCTGCTTTTCATGATTTTGCAAAATCAACTGAGTATTTTCAAGACTATTTATTTAAGGGCATTGATAAGTATAGTCATCATGGTATTTTATCAGCTTTTTTATCATACTATGTGGTTAAAAATACTGATATTTTTGATGAAAAAAAAGAATTAATTGCACTAATAGTTTTTATAATCATACGAAAACACCATGGCAATTTAACGGGAGATACATATATTAATGATAAATTTTTATATGATATAAGAAAACAACTTAAAAATATTTTGAAAAATAGTAGTAAGGAAGTAGAGGAAATCTATAAAAAACTATTTAAAAAATTTGATATGCCAGAAATTAAAATTTTTGAGGTGTTAAATTTATTGAATAAAGAGCTAATAGATATTGATGATTTTAGTTTAATGTTTCAATTAGATATAGATGATACGATATGTTTTTTAGAAGACAAATCCGAAGAATATGTTATAGAATTATTTTTAATCATAAATTACTTATATTCACTTTTGATAGATTCTGATAAGAAAAGTGCAGCGAATCTTGATAATAACTATTTTAATTTAGAAACAGTGAACTTTGACATTGAAAAGTATATTGAATCGAATTTAAAAATAGATACACCAATTAATCAATTGAGAAATAAATTTTTTAAAGATATAAATAAATTTAAAGTTAGTAAAAATCAAAAAGTTTATTCATTAACTGCACCAACTGGCATAGGTAAAACATTGGCTTCATTTGCATTTGTTAACAATATAAAAAAAGAACTGGACATTAAAAAAATGATTTATTGTTTACCATATACTTCTATAATTGATCAGAACTATGAAGTGTTTGAAGAAGTTTTGAAATTTGAGTTAGATGATTTATATAATGAAAATTCATCAGAATTTCTCATAAAGCATCATTATTTAGAGTTTTTAGAAATAAAAAAAGAGAATAAAAATGATAGTAAGATTTCTAAGAATAAATTAGAGTATTTAAATCAAAAATTATTATTGGAATCTTGGGAATCACAAAATATCATAACAACTTTTGTACAGTTATTGGAAAGTATTATTTCCAATAAAAATAGTCAATTGAGAAAATTTCACAATATAGTTAATTCAGTTATTATTCTAGATGAAATACAATGTATTCCAATTAAGTATTATTACATCATTGGAAGGACATTGGAAATTTTAGCCGAGAAATTTAATACATATATTCTCTTAATGACGGCAACACAACCAGATATTATTCAAAGTGCTAAAAGGATTGTTGATGAAGAAAAATATTATCTAGATGAAATATTTAATAGAGTAAAGCTAGACGTATCTGAAATTAATAATGAAATTTATGTAGAAGATTTTATGAGCGCTATAGAAGATTTTAAAGAAGAAAATTGTTTAATTGTTGTGAATACCAAAAGTACAGCTTATGATATTTTTTCTTACCTTAGTGAAAATAAAGATGGATATTTGATAAAATATTTGACAACTAATTTGGTTCCGAAAGATCGCATCAATCGCATAAAGGAGATTAAAGAGCTTTTAGAGAATAATAAAAAGGTCATAGTAATAACAACACAATTGATAGAAGCTGGTGTTGATTTAAGTTTTAAGTATGTTTATAGAGATTTATCACCTTTTGATTCAATAGTACAAGTAGCAGGACGTTGTAATAGAAATGGCGAATATCCAGATAAGGGTTATGTTAAAATTTTGAATCTTATTTCTAATGAAAAAAAATCAGATAGTCAGAAAATATATGATCCAAAATTATTAGAAATAACTAAAAGTATATTTAAGAAAAAAGTTTATTCAAATATTGAATTTTATGAATTAAGTAAAACTTATTTTAATCAAATAAGAAATATTGCAAAAGGCGAAAGTGAAGATTTGATTGATTCAATGAAATCATTAAATTATTCAGAATCAAAGCATGCTATCAACACTTTTAAGTTAATCAACAATCAAATACCCAAAGTGCGCATTGTGATTTGTAAGCATGAAAATATTGTAGATGATATTTATGAAATGAAAAAATTAAAAAATAAGATGGGTAAAAAATTTGATAATGAAAAGATTAGAAAATATGAGAAACTTAAAAAGGGAATAAATGAGTATACAGTTGATGTATACGAGTATGAGTTAATGAACTTAAAAAAAGAAAATTTAGTCAATGAAATTGGAAACATCTTATATATTAGTTATAACGATCAGAAAGATTATATCTATAGTAGTGAATTAGGACTTTTACCAAGATTAAAAAAGGAAAAGGAAACATTGCTTATTTATTAAAGCAATCCATGTACTAAGACGCTACTAAAAAGTAATCATCAAATGTATTGACAAACACCGTAACTTAGGAAGAAAAAAAGTATAAAAAATAGTCATGAAAATTTTCATGACTATTTTTTTATTTAAATTAATTTGAGTTTAATTGATCCAGTGGAGCCATTAAATCACCGTAACCTAAACCATCCATTTCACTATAAGGTATAAACTTTAAAGCAGCACTGTTCATACAATAACGAAGGCCACCTTCATCCACAGGACCATCCGTAAAGACATGTCCTAAATGGGAATTGCCTACACGACTTTTTATTGCTGTTCTCATTGCAAATAAACTGTCATCTTCATGGAAGGTTACAACATCTAAGTTAATTGGTTTAGTAAAGCTTGGCCAACCGGTACCTGAAGTGTATTGATCCGTTGAAAAAAATAAGGGTTCATTGGTAACAATATCTACATAGATACCAAGGTCTTTATTATCATAGTACGCATTATCATAAGCTCTTTCTGTTCCTTCTTCTTGGGTAACTTTGTACTGAAGAGGGGTTAGTTTTTCTTTTATAACACTCTCATCAGGTTTAGTATATTTTGAAGGATCAATAATGATCTTTTCAATGTCTTCTCGTTCATCAATTGTAATTTCTTTAGAATCGGATGTCTCAGTCATTGGCAAAGGATCCGATTGTTTATTGTCTGCTAGATTAAACGCATAAATAATTATGAAAATTATAAATATAAGAAGAATTAACCAATAGTTTCGTTTCATTACAATCACCACCTTTAGAGTTTATTAATACCCTAAAAACAATTCTTCACACAATTAATTGAGAATAGTTATTAATTAGGCTTTGACTTTTATAATGTTTTACGCCTCATATTTTACACGCATAAACCAAGTGACCGTTAATGAGTAAATTCAAATTTATGAATTTATTTAAAAAAATTGGGTATAAAGTTTATAATTGAAATTGCTATTCATAAAAAGGATGTGAAATTGTGAAAAAATTATTATTCAGTGGCGTGCTAATTTTAAGTTTAGTCTTAATCAGTTGTTCAGGTAATAATGTTTCGGAAGATAATACTATTCAAAATGAAACTAATAATAATGAACCTGTCGTTTCTGAGAATGAACCCATTGTTTCTGAAGAAGAACCAGCAGAAAATAATACAGTCGTAAAAATAAAGGATTCAGAATTAGAAAAACTCATAAGAGATGAAATTGAAAAACCTGAGGGTGATCTACTCCCTTCTGATATGGAAAAGTTATATCGGCTAAATATAAATTTTGACGAAACCCCTGTATATGAGCTGGATGGATTAGAACATGCAATTAATCTTGAGAATTTTTCATTTAGAAATGGGACTTTAAAATCATTAAATCCAGTTTCTGATTGTAGTGATTTGTATTATTTAAATATGAGTTATTCAAAATTAGAAGAGGCAGTTGAATTATTTAATACGCCTTTATTAGAAACTGTTTCTTTTATTGATACCAATGTAAGTGATTTTTCGTTTTTAAAAAGTTCAAATATAATTGGGAGTTTAAATTTAATCAGATGTGATATTGAGAACATAGATTTTTTAGAAAACATGAATGAACTTGAAAGTTTAGGTTTATCTGAAAATCGCATTTCAGATGTTTCAGTCATTAATAACAAAACTGAATTAATTGATTTGGATTTAGGGAAAAATCAAATTGTAGATTTAGAAAGCTTATCCACTTGTAATAAGTTAGTGAGTATAAATATCTCCTACAATAACGTGACAAGCATTGCGCCATTATTTGATTTAGATAATTTAATTGAAGTAATAGTGTATGAAGATTTAGATCAAAAAATCATAGACAGAGCAGAAATACAAAGAATGCTTGATAAAGGTGTAGGCGTTTTATATCATGAATAGTGTAAAATATGACCTTTAAGATGTTACAAAATGTAATATTTATCTTAATCTGGATAGCTATAAACAAACAAACAATCAATTTTAAATAAAGGAAGGTATATAAGTGGCTAAAAAAAAGAATGATCAACTATGGACTAAAGCAAAAAAACGTTGTCGACTGAATGTGGCAACGATTGAAATGTCAAAGGAAATGGGTCTTAACCCTAAAAGTTTGATAAAGAATATTCCATCTAAGAGTCAACAGTGGAAAGCGCCAGTAAGTCAGTGGGTTCAGGATATGTATGCAAAACGCTATGGGGAAGAGAAACTATTGGAAAAACTCAAAGAATTTAATTGTAAAATAGATAATTACAGATTTTAATAATTGTTCTATCAACTTGAAAGAATAGATCTATACGTTACACTATAATTAGTATTCATATTATGCATTGGAGGCAATTAAATGAAAGTATCTGAAAGAATTGTAAAACTACGTAAGTTAATGAAGGAAAAAGGAATTGATATTTATATAATTCCGACTGCTGATTTCCATCAAACTGAATATGTTGGGGATCATTTTAAAGCAAGAAAATTTATGACAGGTTTTTCTGGCTCTGCTGGAACTGCAGTAGTAACAGAAGATGAAGCATATCTTTGGACAGATGGCAGATATTTTATCCAAGGGACAAAACAATTAGAAGGTTCGTCAGTTAAACTTATGAAAATGGGAAGTGCAGGTGTACCAACCATAGAAGAATATCTTGTGGATAAATTACCTAAAGAAGGGAATTTAGGATTTGATGGTCGTGTAGTATCTATGGGTTCAGGTCAAGATTATGAGAAAATAGCAAATGATAAGAATGGAAAAATTATTTATAAATATGATTTAATTGATGAGATATGGGAAGACAGACCACCACTTGCGCAAGAACCTGTATTTTTACTTGATATAAAATACAATGGGGAAGAAGTAGCAAGGAAACTAGAAAGAATTCGTGAGGCAATGAAAAAATCTGATGCTACAACTCATGTACTAACAACATTGGATGATATTTGTTGGACATTAAATATTCGTGGAAATGATATTGAATTTTTCCCACTTGTTTTATCTTATATGATCATTACAATGGATAAAGTGGATTTATATATAGATGAAGCTAAATTAAGTGATGAAATAAAGTCTAATCTTTCAGAAGAAGGAGTAGTACTTCATGCTTACAATGATATATATGAAGATATAAAAAATATCAGAAAAGAAGAAGTGTTATTGGTTGACCCTGCAAAATTAAACTATGCACTTTACAACGATATTCCAAAAGAAAATGAAAAGATAGAAAAAACAAATCCAGAAATATTATTTAAAGCAATGAAGAATTCAATTGAAATTGAGAATATGCGTAAAGCACAGATTAAAGATAGTATAGCTCATGTTAAATTTATGAAATGGTTAAAAGAAAATATCGGAAAAGAAACAATCACAGAAATGAGTGGTTGTGATAAATTATTTGATTTTCGCAGGGAACAAGGAAATTATATAGCGCCAAGTTTTGCTCCTATATGTTCTTTTGGTGAAAATGCAGCGATAGTTCACTATACATCTACTCCTGAGACAAATGTAGCACTTGAAAAAGGTAATTTCTATTTAACGGATACAGGAGCAGGATATTATGAAGGTTCTACAGATATCACAAGAACATATGCTTTAGGTGAAGTGACACAAGAAATGAAAGATCATTTTACATTAGTAGCAATAAGTAATCTTAATCTCTCGAGTGTAAAGTTTTTAAGTGGAGCTACAGGAATGAATCTTGATTATGCTGCAAAGAAACCATTTTGGGATAGGGGCCTTGATTATAACCATGGAACTGGTCACGGAATGGGCTATCTTTTAAATATTCATGAAGGACCTACAGGATTTCGCTGGCAACATCGTGATCATGAAGCACATCCTTTTGAAGCAAATATGATTATTACAGATGAGCCAGGCATTTATATTGAAGGGTCTCATGGGATAAGATTAGAAAATGAATTACTTGTTCATAATGGAGAAGAAAATGAATATGGACAATTCATGTATTTTGAACCTATAACTTATATACCAATGGACTTAGATGCTATAAATTCAGACATGATGACTTCAGAAGATAAAAAACTTTTAAATAATTATCATAAACTTGTATTTGAAAAAGTTTCTCCTCATTTAAATAATGAAGAAAAAGAATGGTTAAAAAAATATACAAGAGAAATATAACAATAAAAAAATGTTGCTGAATATATATCAGCAACATTTTTTATTAATCATTTTTATTTAACCAATCAGTTAAGATTTTTATATATTTTTCGTTTTCTTCAACAAAGGGCATATGACGACTAAATTCAAATAATTCCCATTTAGAATTTGGAATTCTATCATACATACTTTTTGCGATAAGTGGCGAACATAAATCAGTTAGACCACTAGTTATTAATGTAGGTACCTGTATATTATTTATTTCATCCATAAAATCAAAATCTTTTAAGGTTCCAGATGGACTAAACTCATTTTCTCCCCAAGCTTTTACATAAGCTTGCCTACCAGCTTTTTTGGGTCTTCTTAAACATTCTGGTGAATTTTCATCTACTGGTCCGGCACAATAACGAAGCATAAACTTAGCTTCAGCTTTTTTATATTCTTTTGTGCTATAATCGTGAGACGCATCTGCCTTTTTAATAGCTTCTTGGGTATCCTCAGGTAAAAAAGCAATTCTTCTACGTTGTTCTTTTTCCCACAGTTCAGAAGAATGATGTGCGCTTGATAATATATAAGACTTTATACCTTCAGGGTTACATGTACAAGCATAATGAATTGCAAGCATTCCGCCCCAAGATTGACCTAATATATGAACTTCATCTAAATTTAAATGTTTACGTAATTGTATTAATTCATCTGTCCAAGTTTCAGCAGTCCATAATTCAGGACGATCAGGCATAGATGACTTTCCACACCCTATTTGATCATACATGATAACAGCACGTCCATCTTTTGCTACATCATCAAGGACTTCAAAATAATTATGAGTAGAACCTGGGCCGCCATGTAATAATAATAATGGTTTCTTTCCGTCTTTACTTTTACCAACTATACGATAATATGTTTCATATTTTCCAAAGGGCATATATCCTTCAGTGACTTTCATAAAAATCTCCTTTTTATTTAGATTCTGGAACAACAATTATATCTTTTTTAAATTTATTTAAAACTTCACAGCCATCTTCAGTTGTTATAACAAGATCTTCAATACGAACGCCAATGCCTTCTTCTGGCAAATAAATTCCTGGTTCTACAGAAAATGCTTGTCCTGGTTTTATTACATCTTCATTTACAGATGAAACATCACCAAATTCATGATCTTCTAAACCTATCGAATGTCCTGTTCTATGTGTAAAGTATTTTCCATATCCTTTTTCTTCAATATAGTTTCTTGCAGCTAAATCTACATCACACATTCTATTGCCAGGTTTTGCAGCAGCAATACCCTTTAAATTAGCTTCAACAACTATGTCATAGATTTCTTTTTGGCGTTCAGATACTTCACCTATAAAAACTGTTCTTGTCATATCAGAGGCATAGTTTTTGTAGAAGCCACCAATATCTAATATAACGCAATCGCCATGTTTTCCTTTTGAATCATCCGTTACATGATGAGGGTCGGCTGCTCCTTTAGCATATGCAGTGATTGGATCAAAAGACACGTCTTCAATACCATGGCTTTTATAAATTTCACGTACTTTAGTATTTAATTCCTTTTCAGTTAATCCTTTACCCACCCATGGAATTAATTCTTCCATAACAAGGTCATTTATTCTTGAAGATTCTCTTAAAAGTTTTTTTTCGTTTTCATCTTTAATTATTCTTACATAGTCAACTATAGATGAACCATTTACAAATTTACTATTAGTTAATAGTTCTTGTAGTCTTAATAAGAATTTAGATGGCCAAGTTTTATCTATACCTATTACTTTATTATCATCTACATGCTTAGGTAACAGTTCAACACCATCTTGAATATCGTTATACCATAGTATTTCAACACCAAGGTCTTCCTCTTGTGGGAATAATTCGTTGATAACCATTTTATGGTTGCCATCAGTGTTTAAGTATAATGCTAGCAATCTTTCGCCTGGGATAATCCATTTACCTGTTAAATAGAAAATAGCATTTGGATCAGAGATAATCATTTGAAAAATTTCGTTTTCTTTCATTGACTTTAAAACTCTGCTAATTCTACTTTGATTCATACTAAAACCTCCTAATATTCTATAATTGAGTATGATAACAACGTATCAATATTATCCATTTAAGTCAAGAATTAAACAAGGGCATCAGTGATAATATATTACAAAAATTTCATAATATAATTAAAATAATGTAATGAAATATTAAAATAGGAAAAGGTTTGTACTGGTAAATAGCTTATGGTATTATACTCATTGAAATAGTTAAATAAATAACAATTAAAAAATTGGGGGTATGAAAATGGAAAATGCACAAAAAAAACCAATTGGCTTTTATGTATGCTCACTTGCTTTTACATTTGAAAGATTTGCATTCTATTCAGCTAAATGGTTACTGGCAGTATTTGTTGTCGCTAGTTTTGCAGATGGTGGACTTGGCCTTACACCTGCAGATGGAGCTAAGATGACAGCAAACTTAGTTGCATTTACTTATCTTGCACCGATGTTTGGGGGATATATCTCAGACCGTTATATAGGCGCGAGATACCTTATTCCTGTTGGAATGGTTTTAATGGGCGTAGGATATCTTATAGGAGCTAATGCTACAAGTGCACTTATGGTTAATTTAATGATTGTTATGGTATCTATTGGTACAGGATTATTTAAGCCTCAAACCAATGCTATAACAGGAAGACTTTTTAAAGATCGAGATCAACTCGACGCAGCATTCTCTATTCAATATTCATTCGTAAATGTTGGTTCATTTATTGGTACTACAATAATAGGTGTAGTTACTTTAGCGATGGGATATTCATTTAGTTTTACAGTTTGTGCAATAGTTATGTTTGTAGGTGCTGTTGGCTTCATATTTGGATGGAGATTCCTTGGAGATACAGGTAAAAAACCATTTAAAGTTAATGAACTAAGTGAAGAAACGACAGATGAAGAAGATGAAGAAACCAAAGAACCTCTTACAACTGTTGAAAAGAAAAGAGTTACAGCTATTGTATTAGTATCTTTCTTTTCAGTAATATTTTGGATATTCTGGTATCTTGCTTATATGCCGGTATATTATTATTGGGGAGGTGCAGGTGGCCTTGCTGATTGGACTATCGGAAGTTTTGTAGTTCCTACAGCTTGGTTTGACTCATTAAATGCTTTAATGTGCATCATATTAGGTCCAATACTTGCTAGATTATGGATTAAATTATCTAAACGGCCTCAAGGAGATTTTAGTATATTTAAGAAAACTTCTTTAGGTATGATTACATTAGGTTTATCGTATGTAATATTTGCAGCGGCAGATATATTCAGAGGAGAGGCTCTTGCGCCTTTATTATGGATAGTAGCATTTGGTATGGTATTATCTTTAGGTGAAATGTTATTCTCACCACTTGGGAATTCATTTATTAGTAAATTTTCGCCACCTAGATTGTTATCTACTATGATGGCTGTTTGGACACTTGCGGTATTTGCTGCAGGTAAATCATATGGATGGATATATGAATTCACTTTAAATTTTGAATTTGTGTATGTATATTCTACAATCGCAGCTATAGCTATTGTATCAGGTATTATACTTTGGGCAATGGATGGTAGATTAAAAAAATTAGTAGTTGATGATGGATTAGAGGGTGATAATGTAGTAAGAGCAACAGAAAATCCGCCTCATGATCTTGATAAAGGTAATAAATAAAATCATAGTTAATGATATAAATATTTAAACCCAAATTATGCATGAACTATAAAAAAATATGAAATTTCTCTTTTTAATAGATAATTTTGGATTTTTTGTCATATTTTTAGTTTTGTTGAAACGAAATTTTTCTTTTTTCGAATTAAGTATATTTTATCTCTAAATTTGGACGCACTTCACCTGTGGTTTAAAATATTCACTAAATTTAATTGAATAAATTATGACTAGTTCATAAATTATTGACAGTTTTGAATATATGATAAAAATGCTTTTTATAAGCATAATGACTACTGAGTTTTAAAGTGAAATACCGTGCACTCGTCGTTAGTCTACCGGCTATTTTGGTCAGTATTGTACGAAGAGAAATCATACGTTTAGATTTTAGTTTTTCAGGAAAAACCAATCTTCTCATTAAGTTATTTAAGTTATACGCAAGCATCCTTAAGGCTAATTTGATTTGGTTTGCCATGAAAGAATGATAAGAAGCATGATCCATTCCAAAATCTAGCTTGGCTTCTTTAATAAAGTTTTCCATTGTTCCACGGTTATTATAAAACATAATGGCCTTTTTAGGTGTTGTAGACATTGAAGTAACAACGAATGTATATGTCGGATATATTTGATTTCTTGTTCTTTTTAGTTTGCAAACAACACGACGAGGATGTTTCCAACTCTGAGCTTTATAAAGGAACTCTCCATAAATCACATGGGTTTTAGAGAAATCATCTTTGTATTTTTCGAGAAATTCATCTGTTAGATTTTGGGCTTTCTCATATAATTTTTTATTGGCTTTTAAGCGAATAGTATAGTCTATATCATTGTCTTCAGCTAATCGATAAAGCTCTGGTTTGGCATATCCGCTATCACCACGTATAATTATATATTCAGGTTTTACTTTGTTTTTATAATGTTTCAAAACCGGTTCGATAAATTCAGAAATACCAGTAGATGTATATACATTGCCAGATCTTAAGTCGCTTTTGATGAGATCACCAGTTAAGCCATCAAAGACCATTTGAGGATGGAAACCATTATTTTTATAATGGTAGTTAAAAGCTTTATTTTCTTGATTGCCATAGGTTTCAATATAAGTTGAATCAATATCTAAAACAATGTATTCAGGCGATTCTATTTGGTAACTTTCATCAAGCAACTTCTTATTAATTGAAAGTAATTGATTAAGCGTTTTTTCATTTTGATTATTAAGTCTCCGACTAATTGTTGATTGAGTCGCAAGTTTTTTATTAAAAATCAACCCAAAAGTTGGATCATTCATCAATTCATTTGAAAGGTGATCTGAATGATAGCCTGCAATTGTTTGATAAATAATCTGGTTAAAAACATCTGCCGTTTGATGAATAAAATCTTTTTTATCTGGAAAAACTTTCTGGATACATTTAGATAATCCGATTTTTTCATCAAAAGCTTTATAAGCTAAAAGACCTGCATCTGATGTTAAATTGCCACCTTCAAAATTTATTGTAACATTTTTATTGTAATTAATTATTTCATTAGATAAAATAGTCATAGAAAAGAGACCTCCTATTAGAATTTTTATGATTATTTGTTGGTACTTTAATTATAACAAAATTCTTGAGGCTCTTTTCTACTTTTTTTGAACTTTCACCTAATGGGTGAAAACCAAATAGTCTAAGAAACATCGAATTGTAGTAATTTATTAAGTTTTTAGTTGTTGCTCATGCATAATGTGGGTTAAAATATAATATATAAAAAAAGAAATCCACAGATTTTAATAGGCTCCTCCTATAGTCGACAGTTAAATAACAAAAACTGTTAATTATGGGCGGAGTTTTACTATGTTAAGAAAAGCAAAGTTTGATAAAGAAATAAAGCTAAGAGCTGTTGCTTTTGTCAATCAAAAAGTGTTGACAATCCATATATCAGTATATATAGTTGCAGATTATAAGGTTCACAAGTCTATTTGTAATAACGATAAAATTGGCAAAGGAAATGGCTCTTAACCTTAAAAGTTTGATAAAAAATATTTTTTCTAAGAGTCAACAGTGGAAAGCTCCAGTAAGTCAGTGGGTCAAGATATGTATGCAAAAAAGTATGGAGAAGAAAAACTGTTGAAGAAACTCAAAAAAATTAATTGTAAAATAGAAAATTATAGGTTCTAAAAAAACAATTATTAATAGAGTGATAATAAGATTTTATAGCTTTAGAAGTAAAGGGAGATGAATGAAGGCACTGGAAGAATCCTTTCAAAATGATTCATGTATAAGATTAAACAAAATTATTTGATGTCATAAATCACACCGGCATAGAACGCTGTCACTAAATATTTCATCGGGATAAAGATACATATCCACTGAAAAAATAATTATAAAACAGTTAGATACTATTACCCAGGGCATATTAATATTACTCATTTTTCAATCTAAGTTTTAAAATATTTAATAAATCCAATTAAGGTGTTTAAGCGTAAGAAACGTAAAAGAATCCAAATCAGGTGATTATTGATTTGGATTCTTTTAATAGTTAGATAATTAATTCAATTATTAATGATATTTGCCTTAATGAAGTCTAGAATTGCTTCTGGTGATTTTGCTTTTGAAGCAAATGTTTTGAAATCACTGTAAAGTAGTAAATCAGAAAATTCACCTAAAGCATCTAAATGTCCAATATTATCAGCTGAAGTAAAGGCTAACATGATTTCTAAATTTTTACCAGAAGGTGTCACCACTGGATTTTCTAAAGTAATTAAAACCATACCTGTTTTTAAGATGCTGTTGTTATTTTTTGCATGAGGAATGGCCACTCCTTTTGAAATTAACATATAGGAACTATATTTCTCAAAGGCATTTATTAATGAAGTTTTATATTCATGAGTAACATAGCCCTTTTCATTGAGTAGATCGGATGCATAACTCACGGCTTCTTTCCATCCTTTAAGTGGTAAATTAACAGATACCTGATCTAAAGGTAGAAAATCCAGCAAACTATGTTTCGGTGGGGCAAGATCATCTCGAATCAGGTCTCCTAAGGTACTTTTGAATAATTCTAACAGTTTTGACTTTTCGTTTTCTTTATAATTGATTTTCAAAACATCAATTATTTTAGATAAAGGAATTTGTCGTTCTAATTTTTGCAGGTTATAGCTATCTAATACATTGAAGTTTTCTGGAGTCAAATGTGGTCGAACAAGGATAATTGGTTTATCCAGTGCATCCAATTTATTTTTGCAAGTGGTCACAACAAGATCAACAGTATTTATTTTTTTAAAGCTTTTTACATAATGATAAGGAATAGTATCGACAATATTCACATTATATTTTTGCTTAAGTTGTAACTCAATAAGTTTTGAAGTACCATATCCCATACCACAAACGATTAATATATTCTTTTTGGTTTTTATTTTGTATTTATTTCTTTCTACAGAAGCAATGAAATAAATTGTTATGGCTAAGATATCATTATTATTGAGATGAGTTAAAATATGACTGTGTTTTTTTTTAAAAATATTTACTACAATTCTATGAATGTCAGGATATAGATCTATAATGTGCCCATTCGTCTCTTCCGTACTTTCAATTTTCTTTTGGTCACTGTAAAGAATCGATTTTAAGTAAGTAATTAAGTCTTTTATCAATTCTTTATCATCTTATGGAAAGTTATTTATTATGTAAAGTTAAAGATTATCAAGTTGAAATATAGACGTTTGATGTTTTCTAACTTTACATAATGTTCTGTGATATTGTAGATAAAAAAGGAGGATTTATGAAA
>Ga0306868_1000690_pt1 | contig 20468 bp, 21 predicted proteins | sample AntRauTorckE6832_FD_190411 | JGI IMG/M metagenome (GOLD analysis project Ga0306868, IMG submission 190411) | Saline lake microbial communities from Rauer Islands, Antarctica - Metagenome Torckler E6 #832 (v2) (version 2) | ecosystem: Environmental > Aquatic > Non-marine Saline and Alkaline >... | reverse complement strand
TTACTAAGTAAGTATTGTTAAAAAAATTGAAGATTGATTTTATGACTATTTTTTTATGCAAAAAATTAGATAAAAAAAGTTCCATGTTATAAAAATTCATAACACAGAACTCTGTAGTTTGTCAAATTGCTTAAGTTTGTGACATTGCCAGTAACTGGAGGTATTTTTTTTACTTAAATTCATTGATTAATTGTTTTCGATGAGATGGTTGGATGATTTTTTCTACTAAAGGTTGATCACCAATTTCTGGATGACGATCTAGGAATATTGGCTCCTTGGCTTGATATAAGATACCCAATGGGATGCCATCTTCGCCAAATTCAGCTGCTTTTTTATAAGCCTTATATTTATCTGTTGAATCGTAATCATCATCTAAAATATACGAATATTTTTTATACCATTGATAAGTGTTAACGTTATTAAAAGTTACGCAAGGTTGAAGGATATCTACTAAAGCATACCCACGATGCTCAATGGCTTTTTTCATAATGTCTACTAAATGTTCTTTATTTCCAACATAAGCTCTTGCAACAAAAGTTGCGTTCATCGTTATAGCTAATTGTAATGGATTAACAGGATTTGCAGTGATACCATTTTGTTGGACTGGTGTTGTTAAATTAAAACCTGTCGTTGGTGATGCTTGTCCCTTTGTAAGACCGTATATTTGATTATTATGAACAAAGTGTGCAACATCTAAATTTCTTCTCATATTATGGATTGTGTGATTACCACCTTCACCATAATTATCACCATCACCTGATTCAACGATTACTTTCATATTTTTATTCGCTACCCTAATACCTAAAGCAGGTGGCATGGCGCGACCATGTAATCCATTAAATGCATTGATATCAATATAATGTGGCATTTTTGCTGCTTGTCCAATACCAGAAGACATAACGATATTACTATAGTCTAGATTCAATCCATCTAAAGCTTCTTTTAAAGCTTCCCTTAACGGAAAATTTCCGCAACCCGGGCACCAACTAGTCTTTTCAGATAATTCGAACACACTATTTTTCATTATAACACCTCATTTTTAATTCGATTTACAATTTCTTTAGAAGTAAAAGGTCTACCATCATATTTTAAAATTTGAGAATCAATGGTTAAACATGTTTCTTGTCTAATTAATTTAGCGAATTGTCCAATTGAGTTATTTTCAATGACAATTAGCTTAGATTTTTCTGCATACTTTTTGAGTTTTTCAGTTGGTAGAGGCCAGACATGATTGAAACTTAAGAGGCCAATGTGATCGAAGTCTTGTATTGCTTCTAAAGAAGGACTATAAGTTGATCCCCAACTGACTAGAACATATTCAGGATTTTCAGGACCCTTATAAATAGGTTCTTCTAAATCTTCCTTTATAAAGAAATCGAGTTTTCTTTGTCTTTTTTCAACCATTTTCTTTCGAACATCAATATCTTCAGAAATTCTACCATATTCAGTATGTTCATGACTATCAGCAATAACATAACTATTTGATAATTGTCCAGGATACGTTAATTGAGAAATACCGTTCTCAGTCAGTTCATAGCGTTTATAGTCATTAACATCAGATTTTTCTTTATTATTAAAATAGTAATTTTTATTTTCTAAAGCATCAATATCAAATGTTTTAAAGTTTTGTTTTGTATCAGCTAGATATTGATCCGTTAAAATAATAAAAGGCATTTGATACTTCTCTGATAAATTCATAGCTTTAAAAGTTTGATAAAATGCGTCTTTTTGATGCCGTGGTGCACTAACAACTAATGGGAATTCTCCGGAAGATGAGTTGATTACAAAACTTAAATCACCTTGACTCGTACGTGTTGGCATCCCAGTAGCTGGGCCAGGTCTTTGAACATTAGCAATGACTAATGGTAATTCCATTAACGATATTAATCCAATGCTTTCATTCATTAAAGCAAAGCCACCACCAGATGTACCTGTCATGGCGCGAATACCACCGAAAGAAGCGCCAAGTGCCATATTTACAGCTGCTATCTCATCTTCTGCTTGTTCCACTACTATATTTTGTTCATTTGCATGTTTGGCCATATAATTTAGAATACCAGTAGAAGGTGTCATCGGATAAGCGGAATAAAATTGCACGCCACCAATAGCCCCACCAAAGCCTACTGCATCATTACCATTAATTAATATTTGATCATCTCTTTTTTCAACTTTTGGTAACGGTAGTTTCTCATCAAGTAATTCATAACCTTTATTTAAAGATTTAATGTTTGCTTCAGCAATAGATTCATCTGCATCGAAATAATGTGTAACGATATCTGAAGCCTCTTTGATATCAATACCTAGAATTTTTAAGACACTTCCCACAAATGCCATGTTTGAAACACGTCTATTACCTATTTCTTTCCCAATTTCTTTTGCAGGTATATTAATTAATTGATTATGTTTTTCTTCACCATCAAATAAAATGACACCGTCTTTTTTAAGATCTGATTTATGAATTTCTATACTTTCTGAGTTTAAGGCAATTAATAGATCTATCTCTTCTTCTGAACTAGTGATCTTTTCATTACCTATACGAATTGACATAAAATTATGCCCACCGCGAATACGTGACATATAATCTTTTGTAGAATATATGTCATATCCTAATCTAAAGAAAATTTTAGACAAGATATTGTTAAGAGTTTTTAATCCTTGCCCAGCTGCGCCTGCAATAACAATATTAACTTTCATATTACCTCCATTTAATCTACTTAATATAAGTGTTTCTCTCTATATAGTATTCCCTAATTTAGACCAACTAAACATAAAAAAATAAAAATATACTTGAAGTTTTAATCCTTAGTGATAATATAAGGTATAGGAGTATTAAGGAGAAGATTAATGATTGAGGAAAAAATTATAGAAGAAATAATTCAGATATTTAATAGTGGCATTAAAGAAAGCAGTAAAAAGTTAGGCGTTGAGTTTGAACACTTTGTAATAGATAAAGAGTCATTAGAAAGTTGCGATTATGAACATGGTGTAAAAAAAGTGATGGAAAATCTATCAAATAATGGATGGGAACCGTTAAATACTGAATCTAAAGAGTTTCTAGGTCTTTCAAAAGACGGTCATTATATTACTCTTGAACCGGGTGGACAAATGGAAGTAAGTTTGAAACCTTATAAAGATATTGAAGAGATCAGAGTAGCCTATACTAAAGTTCTAGATGAAATAAAATCAGCATTATTAAGTCATCAGAGTATTATCAGTTTAGGATATCATCCAAAGTCAAAAATACAATCATTAGATATTCTTCCGAAAGTGAGATATCATCAGATGTTTGAATACTTTAAAACCCGTGGTAAGTATGCACATTACATGATGAAAGGTACGGCTTCTACTCAAGTGGCTATTGATTACCATTCAGAAGAGGATTTCATAAAAAAATTTCGTGTAGCTAATTTTTTGAGTCCATTTTTCTATAGAATTTTTGATTCATCTCCAATGTTTGAAGGAAAAATTTATGAAAAAAATAATTTAAGACTAAATATTTGGGATCATACTGATCAATGTAGATGTGGTATCCCCAAAAATGCATTAAGCAAAATTAATTTTAACTTCAAGGATTATAGTAAGTTTGTATTAAATACACCACCAATTTTTTTAAAACAAGAGAAAGACTATGTTTTTACTGGTCAACAAAAATTAAGCGAAATAATTAAGGACGATAAATATAGTGCATTAGACTTAGAATATATTTTAGGTATGGTCTTTCCTGATACACGATTGAAAAATTATATCGAATTAAGGATGCCGGATGCTTTACCATATCCTTTAAGTCTAGCTGTTCCAGCACTTATTAAAGGGATATTTTATAACCAAGAAAATTTAGATAAATATTATGATTTATCTTTAGATTATACTGATAATGATTATAGAAAGTTTAATGAACTTTTTAAAGAAAATCTAGATATTAAACATAAGGGAATTAACAGTACTCGTATAATAAATGAACTATTTGAAGATGCTATTAAAGAATTGAAAAATTCTGAAATAGCTGAACTATTAGAAGTAAAAGGGTTAATTGACTCCTACGGAAGTGTGTCGAATTTCTTAAAAAGTTTGTATAAAAATGATAAAGAAAAATATTATTTAATAGTCACGGGAGGATTATAGAATGAAAAATGATGAAAAACTTGTAGAAGGCATTGTAGAGGACTACTCAAGTTATTATAAAGATTTTATCAAAATTGATGAAAAGGTGAAAAAATCAAATGCAGTTTATAAAGGAGAGCCTGTCCCTTTTCTTTATGTTCCAAAGTTTTTTACGAAAGAGAATATAATTGATTTTAATTTAATTATAAAAAATATATTTAATTTAGTAAATAAGACAATTAATCTTTATTTTGATAAAAAAGAAGTAAGAGAAATATATAATTTTGATGAAAAGTTAGAAGAATTAATACTATTAGAAAAACCCTACTCAGCGAATGTGCCAATGGGACGTTTCGATATTTTTTATTATGGTAAGGGAGAGTATAAATTTTGTGAGTTAAATACTGATGGTTCTTCTGCAATGAATGAAGATATGGTTTTATCAGAAATTATTGGTAAAAGCTTATTAATAAAAGAATTGAAAGAGGATTATAACGTTCATTCTTTTGAACTTTTCGATACATGGGTTAGTGAAGTTGAAAACATTAGAAAAGAAGCAGGTATCTTAAAAGAAAAACCTACGTTATGTATATTAGATTTTATTCATGATGAACCATCAATAGAATTTTTAGAATTTAAAAGTGCTTTTGAAAAACAAAATTATGATGTAATTATTGCAGACCCTAGAGATATAACAGAAAAAAATGGTTATCTCTATTATGAAGAGCAAAAGATTGATATAATTTATCGACGATTGGTAACTAAGGATTTAATGGAAAATTACGATTTGATACCTGATTTAATAAAAGGCATCAAAGCAAATAAAACTTGTATCATAGGAAACTTAAGAAGCCAGATTGTTCACACGAAACTATTTTTTAAGGTTTTGCATGATGAAAGATTTCAGAAATATTTAACATCAGAAGAAATTAATTATATAAATGAACATATTCCATTAACAGAAAAAATTAATGAAATAAAAGAAAAATATATCAATAATAAAGATTGCTATATAGCAAAACCTATTGATGATTATGCATCCAAGGGTGTTTTTGCGGGAAGTGACTTATCAGAAGTAGAGTGGATTAAACAATTAAAGAAAATAACTAAAGAGAATTATCTGATACAAGAATTCTGTCAATCGTCTTATAGTGAAAACATTATTTTCGAATCTGAAAAGAAATATAATATAAAGAAATTCCGAAATATTACTGGATTATTTGTTTATAATGAATCTTTATATGGCCTCTATTCAAGGTTAGGACTTAATTCAATTATATCAGGTTTACATGAAGGCTATACTGTACCATCATTTTATATTGAAGAAAAAAATTAAATGTCAATTGAATAGGAGTTTTTAACTCCTATTTTTAATATAAAAATTAAATCAAAATTGGAAAAATATGTAAAATTTGATAGATGATGATATAATTAACTTAGTTGATATAATTAGTATTGGTAAGGAAATAAAATGAGAAAAAGTACAAAGCAGTCGATTTTATTCTATACTATATTAATATCCATATTAATATCAATAGTATTTATAAGAAATAATAATAACGTTTGGACAGCAATATTGTTTCATACCATTACGAACACAACCATAGGTTATGCACCAATTATTATGACTGTAAATGGGAGCTTTGTTTTATTAATCGCTTTGTTCACCGTAACAATTGTATCATTTAAATTTAATAGGAAGATTTTAATGGAGAATTAAATTTAAGTTAAAGAAAGAGAGGAAAACATGAAAAGTGTCATTAGTTTAGTAACGATTTGGACAGATAACATTGAGGAAATGAAAGAATTCTATAATCGTGTGTTAAGTTTTAAAATAATCAATGATTTAGGTGAGTATGTCGAATTTAAGAATGATGGGGTAAGATTTGCAATATGTTTGAGAAGTGTAATGTATAAATATTCTAAAGCCTATGAAGTGAAATCTGTAGGACAATCATTTGAATTAGCATTTCCTTGTGAAAATAAAGTAGAATTAGATGAATCCTATCATCTGATAATTGAAAAAGGTGCAACTCCGATTCATTCTCCTGAAGACATGCCATGGGGTCAAAGAACTGCAATGTTTGCGGATCCAGATGGAAATATACATGAAATTTTTTGTGAATTATAAAATCATAGAAAGCAGTGAATAAATTGAATGTTGTCGGTGTAGATGGTTGTAAGTATGGTTGGGTAGCAATAAATCTACAAGATAATTTGATTTGGGAAGTTAAATTATATTCAAAAATTAATGAACTACTAGATTATTATGAAAAAAGTGATGTGATTCTAATTGATATGCCTATAGGATTACTTAAAAAGTCAAAAGAAGAACGTGCTTGTGATAAAGATATTAGAAAAGAATTAGGATATCCTAGAGGAATGAGTGTTTTTGGTATTCCTTCTAGATCAGCAATCTATTGTGATAATTACAATGAAGGAAATGCATTAAACAAAAAATTAATGAGTAAAGGAATTTCTAAGCAATTATGGGGGATTGTTCCTAAAATTAAAGCATTAGACCAATATTTAATGAGTAATAAACCAATTCGAAAAAAAATTTATGAATCTCACCCTGAACTGGCTTTTATGATGTTAAAGGGCCAATCAATGAAACATAATAAGAGAAAAAAAGAAGGGTATATTGAGCGAATAGAAATCTTAAAGAAAATATATCCTAAAACAGAGGAAATAGTTGAATTTACCTTGGATAAATATTTAAGAAAAGAAGTAAAAAAGGATGATATTCTAGATGCTCTTGTTTTGGCTATTAATGCATATTTAGGACAGAAATTAAATTTTAAAAACTATCCTGAAGTTCAAATATCTGATAATAAAGGGTTAAAAATGGTCGTTAGAGTTTTGGATCATGAAGGTATTAAAAGTTTATCCTATAAAGAAATCAGAAAGCTTTTCGATTAAATCAGAAGAGGTGATTATTTGAATAATAAAAATAAAGTGGTTTTGAGTATAATATTTATCGTATTAATTGTATTAATCTATCAAAATAATCAGTTAAGAAAAGATTTTGATGGCTTAAAGAATTCTAATGCTTTACAAGCAGAAGTCATTGAAAAGAAAGAAGATGAAATAGATGAGGTTTCTAATCGCTATGAAGAAGCGTTAAAATCTAATGAAACCTTAGAAAATGAAATTAGTGTGTTAAGTGAAAAAAATGAAGAATTTAAAATTATTGATGAGATAACTAAAATTAAGTTAGAAGATATGGGTATTGATGATTATAAAATAATAGAAGAAGACTTATTATCTAAACCAGAATTAATATCTATCAAAGGAATTCTTGGTGGAACAATGTATTTTACTGATGTTTATTTACTCAATGATCAGTGGGTATATGCAACTTTTGAAGATGGTCATATAATGGGTTATGGATTATATGAATTTGATATAGTACCATCTGGTGAAATAAAGTGGGAAGAAATTGAAGCGATATCTGATTGATCTTAAAAATTTGAAGGAAGTGAGTTTTGAATAAAAATAATAATATCATCTATTAAATTTTAATTGTTGTTATTCTTTTCTACTAAAGTTTGATGAATTATAATCAAGAGAATGATCAAAATCTAAATCAAAAAGAAGCAACATTTTGCATAACATTAATTAGAGAAGTAATAATTAAATTAAAGGAAATTTTTTCTTTGATAGATTGAAAAATCTGGTAAATTTTCAGAAAAATCACAAGATTTAAACTTATTTTTTGTTCTTGAAATTCAAAATACTATGATATAAAATACCTCCCCTGCAACAGGGGGTAGAATGAAGAATAAAAAAGCCATATGGAATGGGCGTGGATTATAATAGTAACATTTTTTGTATTATCTATTATAGATTTTAGATTTGGAATATTAGGATTTATTTGTATGGGTGCACCTATTATGCATGCATTAAAAGGTAATGGTAAAATTCATTGTGTAAAATATTGTCCAAGAGGATCTTTCTTAGGACAGCTTGTTAATCGAATAAGTCTAGGCTATAAAATGCCTAAATTCATGAAAAACAATCTTTTTAAAGATGGATTACTAGTACTGATGAATCTTTTATTAACAACATCAATTGTACATGCAAGAGGAGATTTAGTAAAAGTCGCATTTGCAATGTTTAGATTCATGGGAGGTTCATTTATTGTGGGTATTTTAATAGGTGTACTTTTCAAAGGACGTAGTTGGTGTGTTATTTGTCCAATGGGTAGAGCAACGATTAAGATCCAACAAGTACAAGTTAATTTGGATTTAAATAATCGTAGAAAGAAACCATTAGAATCATAAAAATTAAGAAAAAAAATTTGATTTATAAATCAATCTGTGTTACTATTAAGAAAATTTAAAATAAACACGTAGGCAAAGGCGTCTATATTTTTAGAGAATTTTATTCTCTAGATTTATAGGCGCTTTTTTTATTTTAAATTTTAGCAATTATTTTTTAATAGGATTTAAGGATGAGAGAGGAGAATTATGGATTATTCAATGGCAATTGATACAATTTGGGTTTTAATTGCAACGGTATTAGTATTCTTTATGCAGGCGGGGTTTGCAATGGTGGAAACAGGATTTACAAGAGCAAAGAACGCCGGTAACATAATTATGAAAAATCTTATGGATTTTTCAGTTGGGTCAGTAGTATTTTGGGTAGTAGGTTTTAGTATTATGTTTGGAGTGGATCAAAATGGATTAATAGGCGAAATTAGTTTTTTCACAACTAAAACCTATGAACACTTAGGTCTGAATATACCTTTATTCGCGTTTCTAATATTTCAAACAGTTTTTTGTGCTACAGCTGCAACGATTGTTTCTGGTGCAATGGCTGAACGAACGAAATTTATTTCATATTTAGCCTACAGTTTGGTTATTAGTGCAGTAATCTACCCAGTAGTTGGACACTGGATTTGGGGCGGCGGTTGGTTATCATCCCTTGGTTTTCATGACTTTGCCGGCTCAACAGTTGTTCATTCGCTAGGTGGTTGGGCAGCACTTGTAGGCGCATGGGTATTAGGTCCGCGTATTGGTAAGTATAATAAAAAAGGAGAGTCCCAGGTAATTAAAGGCCATAGTTTAACCTTGGGTGCATTAGGTGTATTTATCCTCTGGTTTGGTTGGTTTGGATTCAATCCTGGGTCAACATTATCTGGTACTGATTATATGAGTATTTCTCATATATTTGTTACAACTAATTTATCAGCAGCAACTGCAGCCATTGTAGCTATGATTTTTTCATGGTATAGATATAAAAAGCCAGATGTCAGTATGACATTAAATGGAGCATTGGCAGGATTAGTAGCGATTACAGCCGGTTGTGATATTGTATCACCCCTAGGTGCAATACTCATAGGTATGATAGCTGGTTTTGTAATCATTATAGGAATTGAATGGGTTGATCTTAAGCTCAAGATAGATGATCCTGTTGGTGCTGTGGCTGTTCACGGTATAAGTGGAGCGTTGGGAACAATGTTAGTTGGTTTTTTTGCAACGGAAGGTGGCTTATTTTATGGTGGTAGTTTGGCTTTATTAAGAGTTCAAATGATCGGTATATTAGCTGTAGCGGCATGGACGATTGCAATGAGTTATATTTTATTTAAATCAATTGATTCAATTATAGGCCTTCGTGTAACGAATCAAGAAGAAGTAAATGGTTTAGATATAGAAGAGCATGGAACAGAGAGTTATGCAGACTTTGAACCAAGAAGTATAGCCTAGGTGAGGAGATGAAAATGGAAAAAATAACAAAAGTTGAAATTATAACAAGAGAAAATAAGTTTTTTGATTTAAAACATGCATTAAATAAAATTGGTGTCATGGGTATGACAGTCACTAAAGTTTCAGGATGTGGTGTACAAAAAGGATTAAAAGAGCGGTATAGAGGTGTTTCATATACACCGGAGGTATTACCTAAAATAAAAATTGAAACAGTTATTTCTGAGGTGCCAGTAGAAAAAGTAATACAAGTCACTAAGGAGATTTGTCAAACGGGAGAAGTAGGTGATGGAAAAATATTTATCTCTGATGTTACCAATGTGATCCGTATTAGAAACGGTGATGAAGGCGTCATTGCTTTAAATAATGAAATAAATTAAATAGAGCGAATATTTAATTAATTCAAAAAAACACTTGACAATGTATAATTATTAGAATAATATTAGAATCAAATTTAAAGCAATGAGGAGAAAAGTAAATATAGAAGATAATTTTTTAGCGAGTCTGTGGTAGTGGAAGTCAGATAAAATTACCTATATTGAAGAACATCTCCGAGCTTCTAAGTCAAAATTAGTTTTAAGAGTAGACTTAGGCGGCATCAATCCGTTACCAAGTTGAACAGTATCGAATGAATTTTCCGTACTGATATAAGTGAGTTATGAAAATAACTAAACTGGGTGGTACCACGGAATTAAGCCTTTCGTCCCTTCATAGGGGATGAAAGGCTTTTTTTATTATAAAAATTAAGGAGGAAGGATGATGAAAAGAGTTTTTGTGAGTGGGTTAGAAAAATTTATAGGTGAAAAAGTTAAGGTTAAAGGATGGATTCATAAGATTAATAAATTTGGTCAAGTATGTTTTATTCATTTAAGAGATAAAACGGGGATACTTCAATTGGTGACTGATGACGAGGATATTATTAATGAAATGAAGTTAGAAATGTCAATAGAAGTCACTGGTGAACTGATAGAAAATGCAAAAGCACCGACTGGAATAGAAGTGAAGATTGAAACATTTAAAATTCTTGGGAAAACTTATTATGATCTATTACCCTTTAGTATTAACCAAAGAGAAGTAAAAGCTTCTTTAGAAAAACAATTAGATTTTCCTTTTATGACGTTGAGACGGCCGAAAAAAAGAGCAATATTTGAAGTACAAGGGATTATATGTAATGCTTTTAGAGATTTTTTTAATCAAAAGGGTTTTGCAGAAATCCATACCCCAAAAATTTTAGCCTCAGGAACTGAAGGGGGTTCAGAGTTATTTACGGTAAACTATTTTGACCAACGGGCTTTTTTGGCCCAAAGTCCACAGTTTTATAAACAAATGATGGTAGGGGCAGGATTTGAAGCAGTTTATGAAGTAGGTCATGCTTATAGAGCTGAACTACATAATACCTGGCGACACTTAAATGAGTACGTTAGTTTAGATGTTGAAATGGGGTTTATCAATGATGAATATGATTTAATGGCCTTAGAAGAAGATTTTTTAAAATTTCTATTTGATCAGCTCAATAAAAAGGCAGTTGATGCATTAAATTTGCTATCAATTGATTTAAAACCATTAGTAGAAATACCACGGATTAAACTAACAGAGGCCCAAGAACTTATCTTAAAGGCGTACAATAAGAAATCACCCTATGGCGGTTTAGATGGTGAAGGGGAAAAACTTATTTGTGACTATGTGAAAGAAAAATATGACAGTGATTTTGTTTTTATCACTAAATATCCCAAATCTAAGCGGCCAATGTATACAATGCCAGATGACAGTTTAGATGAAATGACTAAGAGTTTTGATCTTTTATATAAAGGACTTGAAATCACAACGGGTGGACAAAGAATACACGATTATCATGAACTCATAGAAAATATGAAAACTTTTGATATTGATCCAAAGGACTTTGACTTTTATTTAGAGGCCTTTAAATATGGTATGCCCCCTCATGGTGGCTTTGCAATAGGTTTAGAAAGAATGACAATGCAAGTGTTAGACTTAGAAAATATTCGTGAAGCATGTCTCTTACCAAGAGATATGAACAGATTAATGCCTTAGGAGGTAAAGATGAAAGTAACCATTGAAACAATTGAGTATATTGCTAACTTATCAAAGTTGAAATTTGATACAGATGAAAAAGAAGCATTTGCTAAAGAGTTCGAGAGTATTTTGACACATTTTGAAAATATTCAAAATGAAGATCTAGAGAAAGCTAAGTTTTCATTGATGGACAATACAGTAGGCACTTTAAGAAAAGATGAAATCAAGACATTCGAAAATCGAAAAGAGTTATTTCAAAATGCCAAGGAAATAAAAGATGGATGTATTGTAATTCCTAGAATTTTAGAATAGGAGAAAATGATGAAAAAAATAATAGAAATGTCAATTGAAGAAATAAAAGAAGCTTATGCTATGAAAACATTAAAGGTAAGTCAAGTTTTAGAAGCTTACTTTGACCAAATAAAAAAATATGATGATAAAATAAAAGCTTTTATTTCCCTTCGTGAAGAAGAAGCTATAAAAGAAGCTAAGATTCTAGATGAACATTTAGAAAAAGGTGAATTGTCAGGTTTACTTGCTGGGATTCCTGTTGCCGTTAAGGATAACATCAGTACCAAAGATTTAAAAACAACATGTGCATCAAAGATGTTAGAAGACTACCAACCACCATATGATGCCACCATTGTTAAAAAGTTAAAGGCTGCTGGTGCAATTATTATTGGTAAGACAAACATGGATGAATTTGCCATGGGCTCTTCAACAGAAAATTCAGCTATGTTTACGACTAAAAATCCATGGGACTATTCAAAAGTACCTGGGGGATCTTCGGGTGGTTCAGCTGCGGCTTTAGCGGCAGGATTTGCGCCATTAACCATTGGTTCCGATACTGGCGGTTCTATCAGACAACCAGCTTCCTTTTGCTCTGTTGTTGGATTAAAACCAAGTTATCATAGAGTTTCACGTTTTGGATTAATAGCATTTGCCTCTTCACTAGACCAAATTGGCCCTTTTACTAGAACCATTAAGGATTCAGCTTTAGCTTTAAAAGTATTACAGGGAAAAGACCCTTTAGATGATACAAGTAAAGAATCTTCAAATATAGATTACTTCGAGTCTATTGATCAACCGATTTATAAGATGAAAATTGGCGTACCAAAAGAATTTTTAAGTGAAGGTTTGGATAGTGAAATTAAAGAGAACATAGTCAAAACTATGGAAGAACTCAGAAAATTAGGCGCCCAAGTAGAAGAATTTTCATTGCCTATTTCTGATGCAGGTTTATCAGCGTATTACATTATTTCTTCTGCTGAAGCCAGTTCAAACTTAGCCCGTTATGATGGTATACGTTATGGTTATCGACCTGAGGACTATAAAGATACGGATGATCTAATGTTAAAGGCAAGAACAGAAGGTTTTGGTAAAGAAGTTAAACGAAGAATCATGTTAGGGACATATACTTTATCATCAGGTTACTATGATGCTTATTATAATAAAGCAATGAAATTCAGAAGTAAAATAACAGATACCTTTAAGAAAGCATTTGAAACCTATGATGTCATTTTAAGTCCAACGTCACCTATTTTGCCCTTTGGTATTGGGGAAAAAACCAGCGATCCATTAGAAATGTATTTAGCAGATATCTATACAGTTAATATAAATGTGGCGGGTTTACCAGCACTAGCAATGCCCTCTGGTTTTAGTAAAGACGGATTACCCATGGGTATTCAGCTCATAGGAGATCACTTTGATGAAAGCAAATTATTTCAAGTTGGCAATCATTTGGAAAAAAAAATAAAAGTAAAAGATATATTTCCCAAATTGGAGGTGAAGTAAATGCGTTATGAAACAGTTATTGGTCTTGAAATTCATGTAGAGTTAGACACTAAATCGAAAATATTTTGTTCTTGTCCAACGACATTTGGCAAGCCTGCAAATACAAACACTTGTCCTATTTGTACTGGGTTACCTGGGACTTTACCTGTACTAAACGAAAAGGTTGTTGAGTTAGCGGTAAAATCTGGGAAAGCTTTAAATTGCGATATAAATTTAATCAATAAATTTGATCGAAAGAACTATTTTTATCCTGATTTACCAAAAGCGTATCAAATTTCACAGTTTGATCTACCAATTTGCATCGGCGGTTATATAGATATCTCTCTTGAAAAAATGAACAAAAGAATCGGTATTACAAGGATTCATATTGAAGAAGATGCAGGAAAATTAATCCATGATACCTATGATCCCATTTCTTTAATTGATTATAACAGAACCGGTGTACCTCTAGTAGAGATTGTAAGTGAGCCGGATATGAGAAGTCCTGAAGAAGCCATTGTTTTTCTAAAGAACTTAAAGTCTATCTTAGAATATGCTGAGATATCAGATTGTAAGATGGAAGAAGGTTCCCTTAGATGTGATGCCAATATATCTATTCGACCTATGGGCCAGAAAGAATTAAATACCAAAGTAGAGATTAAAAATATGAACTCCTTTAAAGAAATTCATAAAGCATTGATCAAAGAAGAAAAACGACAGATAGAGTTATATTCATTTGGAGAAGGGGAGAAAATTGTTCAAGAAACTAGGAAATGGGACAGTGCAAAAGGACGGACCATATCCATGCGATCCAAAGAAGATGCCCATGATTATCGGTATTTTCCAGATCCAGATCTATCGGTGGTAAAAATTGAAAAGACAAATGTTATTTCAATTCAAGAAGCTATACCAGAACTTCCTCAAGAAAAGAGAGTACGATTTATAAATAAATTTGATCTTGATGAAAAAGATGTGGATATACTAATTGATGATAAAAAATTAGCTGATTTTTTCGAAGAATTGATTAATCTAGAAACACCAGCGAAAGATGCTTCTAATTGGATTATTGTTGAAATTCTAAGAGTAATGAATGCCAAGGAACTAAAAAGTATTCCCATTGATGCGAAACGCCTTTCTAATCTGATAAGTATTATTGATAGAGGTGTGATCAGCCGTACCATTGGAAGAGAGGTCTTCGATGAGTTGATAATTTCTGATCAATCGCCAAAAGAAATCATTGAGAAGAAAGGGTTAACTCAGATTAATGAAACTTCTAAACTCTTAGGCATCATTGAAAAAGTTTTAGACAATCATGAAAAAGCAATTACTGATTTTAGAGAAGGTAGTCCAAGAGCATTAGATTTTCTTGTCGGTCAAGTCATGGCTCAGACAAAGGGTAGAGCAAACCCAAGTGAGACGAGAAAAATAATTGAAGAGAAAATTGAAATAATTAACTAAAAGTTGAAAAATCATAAAAACCCCTTGCATTAATTTTATGATTCATGTATAATTATTCAAAATAAATAATTAATGGGCAAAGGCGTCCACAACTCAGAGGTTAGTTACCTGTGTTTTGTGGACGCTTTTTTTATTAAAGAATTTAAGGAGGAATAATGAAAAAGGTAGAATTAAGTAAAACGGAAATTATTAGTCAAGCGAAAGAATTAGGTGTAGAATTTATTGATTTACAGTTTACAGATATTTTTGGCGTGATGAAGAATGTTTCAATAACAATCGAACAATTAGAAAAAGCACTAAACAATGAAATTATGTTTGATGGATCATCCATTGATGGATTCGTTAGAATTGAGGAGTCTGACATGTATTTAAGACCCGATTTATCTACATTCATGGTATTACCGTGGTCAGATTACCCTAAGGAAGCGCGACTTATTTGTGATGTTTATACTTCAGCAGGTGAGGCATTTGATGGTTGTCCTAGACAAGTTTTGAAAAAAACGATAGCAGAGGCAAAAGCGTTAGGATTTACCTTTAATGTTGGACCTGAATGTGAGTTTTTCTTGTTTCACACGGATGAAAAAGGAGAACCATCTCTAGAAACCCATGATAATGCTGGATATTTTGATATGGCACCAGTAGATTTAGGTGGGGATGCTAGAAAAGACATGACTTTAATTTTAAAGAAAATGGGATTTGAAATAGAAGCCTCACATCACGAAGTAGCGCCTGGACAACATGAGATTGATTTCAAGTATGAAGATGCTTTAACTACAGCGGATAACATTATGACCTTTAAAATGGCTGTAAGAATAATAGCACAACGACATGGTCTTCATGCTACCTTTATGCCGAAACCTAAATATGGCATTAATGGTTCTGGTATGCATATAAATATGTCATTAGCCACCTTAGCAGGAGAAAATGCTTTTTTTGATCAAGCAGATGAAATGCAATTGTCTGGGACAGCTTATAATTTTTTAGGTGGTATTATAAAACATGCAAAAGGAATGGCTGCACTGACAAATCCAACAGTTAATTCATATAAGCGTTTAGTACCTGGATATGAAGCACCAGTATTAATTGCTTGGTCTGCAAGTAATAGAAGCCCATTAATAAGAATACCAGCAAAGCGTGGTAACTCTACTAGAATTGAATTAAGAAACCCAGATCCTTCTGCAAATCCCTATTTAGCATTAGCGGCCATTTTGAAAGCAGGCATTAATGGTATTGAAAATGATATTGAACCACCGGCACCAGTAACGAGTAATGTTTACGAAATGTGTGATAAGGAAATGTTAGACAAAGGCATTGATAGTTTACCAGGGAACTTGTATGAAGCAGTGAAAGCCCTTTCGAAAGATTCAGTTATTCAAGAAGCATTAGGCGAACATGTTTATGAAAAATTTAGTGAAGCAGCTCTATTAGAATGGGGAGAGTATTCTAGATATATTTCTCAATGGGAATTGGATAAATACTTAAGAAAATTCTAAGAAAGGCTAATTTGGACAGGATGGAGTGATCTTATGGATAAAGAATCAATTCTAATTGCTCATGGACAATCAGAGATGAGAATAAAACTTTGTAAGATTCTAAGCCAGAAAGGGTATATTACTTATCAGGCTTCTGATGGCCCAAGTACAATAAGGTCTGCCAGAAGCCTACATCCAACATTGGTTCTAATTGACTTAAAAATTACTGGCATGACGCCTTATAAAGTAGCTGAAACCATTGAGAAAGATTATTTATCGACGGTCTTATTTCTAGTTAGAAAACCAAGTGATTATTTCTTAAAAAAAATAGAGTCATTTAATGTTTACGCTTATATATTAAAACCTATACAAAAAAGTCAATTAGAAAGAGCAGTAAATTTTTCAATTAAAACAGCAAGAAACATAAATAAATTACGACAGGAAATTAAAAATCTTGAATTAACTTTGGAAAAAAGAGAAATAATTAATCATGCCAAAGGCATTATTATGAAAGAGTTTCAACTCAATGAAGGTGAAGCTTACGAAAAGTTAAGAAAGCTAAGTATGGATAATTGTCTAAATCTAGTAGAAACTTCTAAAGAAATCATCGAACAATATTCCTAATGAAAGAGGCCTTTAAAGGCCTCTTTAAAATTGTTCAAATAATTATCGATAAATTATTTGCAATTTGATAAGATGTTATTAAGAAACCAATAGAGAGGGAGATTTTATGGGAAAAGCAAGTAAAACAAATGCCATGCGGTTATTAGATCAAGAAAGTATTTCTTATGAATATAAAACTTATCAGACGCGAGATGGTAAAAATGATGGCATTTCTGTTGCTAAAAAAGTCGATGAACCATTAGCTAGAGTATTTAAGACTTTAGTCGTAACAAGTGATCAGAAAAGTATTTATGTTTGCATGGTGCCAGTTGATGAACAATTAAGTTTGAAAAAAGTGGCTAATTTATTTAATGAAAGAAATATTGATATGCTAGATCTTAAAAAGCTACAATCGAAAACTGGTTATGTAAAAGGTGGGTGTTCTCCAATAGCAATGAAAAATCATTATCCTACTGTAATACATAAAAGTGCACGAGATGAGGAATCAATAGTTTTTAGTGCTGGAAAAGTAGGTGTTCAATTAAAAATGAAGGTAGAAGATCTAGTAAACGTAACAGATGCAATAATTGAAGATATTATTAAATAATTACTTGGAACTTTTTCCTTTCGTAAGACGTCTAATATATACAAAGAAGAGAAGGAGGAGTTTATGAAAAAAATTATTAAATATCTTATATTGAGTTTAATGGTCGTTGCATTGGTTGGATGTGTGGAAACAGAAACATCACCAGAGGAAGCAGTTTCCGATAGTGAGTTTGTAGAATATGGTGTTGCAGGTAATATTACTGAAATATCACAAAACGAATCATCTGACACCATTGGAATATTAGTAAAAGGTGATGAAGATAATGGCGCAACATATACACAAGCATGGGTGACAGTCAATAAAGACACAAAGATTTATGCTGAATATTCTGTTGAAATGGATCAATTAGAAGTAGATATGTATGTAAATGTATTTTTTGAAGGACCTGTTGCCGAATCCTTTCCAGTACAAGGGACTGCTAGACAAATCAATATTGTTGAAAAAGAAGAAGGCTTAGAAACAGATTCTGAAGAATAACTATTAAAAGTCATGTAACTTGCATGGCTTTTTTTATTTTTTGATACATAAAGAAGGTGAATTTTGATATAATCATCTTAGTATAGTGGAAGGAGTTCCCATGATGAAATATCCCGAACCATTAAAGAAAGGTGATACAATAGGTATTGTTGCCCCTTCATCTGGTGTAACAGGTGTATTTTCAAAGAAATTAGATTATGCAAAAGAACAGTTAGAAGGACTAGGATACAAAATTGTTGAAGGAAGCCACGTGAAAAATCAAGTAAAATTAACAAGTGCTTCTGCTAAAAAAAGAGCCACTGCTTTTCAAAACATGTATCTAGACGAAACAGTTGCAGCAATTATTCCGCCGTGGGGTGGTGAGTTTTTAATGGATATGTTGCCACATCTAGATTATAATCAATTGAAAAATTCTCCGGCTAAATGGGTAATGGGTTTTTCTGACACGAGCACTTTACTTTTTACTTTAACATTAAATTTGAATATTGCAACAGCACATGGACCGAATTTATTAGATTTTGGAAATACAAGTATTGACCCTTCGGTAATAAAATCATTAGAAGTATTAGGTAAAAAGAAAAATGATATTTTTAAACAAGAAAGCTTGGAGTTTTATCAAAAAGAATGGTTAGAAGTATCAGAAAATAATTTTCCGCCTTATGATTTAAGTGAAAAAGTTTACTGGAAAACATTAAAAAACCAAGAAGAAGTCCAGATGAGTGGGCGACTCATTGGTGGGAATTTAGATGTTATTTGTAAGTTGATTGGTACAGGTTTTGACCGAGTCGATGAATTTATTGATACCTTTAAAGATGATGGAATCCTTTGGTATTTTGAAAGTTGTGAAATGAATTCAACGGATTTGTATAGAACTTTATGGCAGATGAAAATGAATGGCTGGTTCAACTATTGCAATGGTGTTGTGTTCGGAAGGGCTGATGGTTATAATGACGTTGGTGACTTTACAATAGAAGATTCATATAAAAGAACTTTTAAACAACTAGATTTTCCAGTTGTTTACGATGTAGATTTAGGTCATTTACCGCCACAATTGGTTTTTATTAATGGTGCATTTGCTGAAATAGCAGTTAGAAATGGTAAAGGTGAAGTTATTCATAAAATGATATAACTCTGGAGGAAATAATGGAAGAAAAAATCAATGCCTTAATTAAATCATATGTTAATGACTATAGCAATAAGAAGGATGTGTTCAGTCAATGGCAGCAACCGATAACTAAATTTGCAAGTGCTAAAGATCCAGATTTTAAGAAGTTAAAGATGAGTGTAGACCACTCACATCTCATGCCTGAAGACTTATTGAAAAATGCAAAAACAATTATTACTTATTTTTTACCCTTTGAAAAATCAATAGCTGATTCTAATAAAAAGGGGAAAAATAGTTCAAGAGAATGGTCAGTTGCATATATTGAAACCAATCAATTAATCAGTGATTTGAATCAATATATAATTAAATTTTTAGAAAAAGAAGGTTATAAAGGTACATTAATTCCAGCAACTCATAATTTTAATGAAGAAACATTAATCAGTCAATGGTCTCATAGACATGTTGCCGAAATAGCAGGTTTAGGGACTTTTGGTTTAAACAACATGCTTATCACAGAAGCTGGTTGTTGTGGTAGAATTGGCAGTATCGTTACAACAATTGATTTAAAACCTTCTGATAAAGTAAATGAAGAAAATTGTTTATATAAATATGATGGTAGCTGCGGTATTTGTGTTGAAAATTGTAAATTTGGTGCTTTAACTTATGATAAGTTTAATCGAAAGAGATGTTATGAAATTTGTCTCATGAATGATCAGTATCATACGAATTTAGGTGTAACGGATGTTTGTGGTAAGTGTTGTGTTAATTTACATTGTTCTTTTAAAAATCCAAGAAGTACTTAATAAAAATAATAGGAGGGCTAATGGTCTTAATTATATATACGACTAAAACTGGAACAACAAAAAAAGCAGCAGAAATTATAAAAGAAGTTTTTGTTAAAGAAGAATTTGAAGTCGAAGTACTCGAAATTTCAAAAGTAAATGCTATTGAAGATTATGAAACAATAATTATTGGTGCGCCAATAAATGGTATGCGATGGTTACCAGAAATCGCAAGTTTTATTAAAAAGAACAAAATGATTCTTAATAATAAAAACGTTGCCTGTTTTGCCTTGTCTTATATTATTAGTGATGGAAGAAAATTTTGGAAAAAAAGAATTAATAAAAATT
>Ga0306868_1000689_pt1 | contig 20495 bp, 13 predicted proteins | sample AntRauTorckE6832_FD_190411 | JGI IMG/M metagenome (GOLD analysis project Ga0306868, IMG submission 190411) | Saline lake microbial communities from Rauer Islands, Antarctica - Metagenome Torckler E6 #832 (v2) (version 2) | ecosystem: Environmental > Aquatic > Non-marine Saline and Alkaline >... | reverse complement strand
GGATTCAAATTAAACTTTTTTTAAAATATTTAAAAAAGCTTATCCCTTTAATATTATGTAAGTTTATTAGCTTTGGTACATGCATTATCAATTTAGTTTTTGGAAATAAATTCTTTATTTTACCACTTTTAAATACTTCTTATTTTTCCGTTAATTAAATAAATCGACTAGGTTAATTTGATAGTTTTTCATAAAAGAAGAATCAAAATATCTATAAATAATAGAATGAAAGTATAAGTAAAATATGTTACTGTTATTTGTTTAAGATTGCTAGTTTATTTAAAATTTATAAACATAGTGAAAGAAGACAAATTTCAACCATCAGATTACAGAATGGACTAAATTCAATTATTTTATGTTCCTAGAGCTAGATTTAGAAATTTCTTCATGCTTAATATATAATAGTTATTAAAATTTTTAAATTAACGGATTATTCTTTAAGATAGTTAGCAAGACTAACTTTGTTTATTAGATTATTTTTTAAATGCACTAAAATGGGGTAAAATAACTATTTTATATTTTTGAAAATCAAGCTTATAATATTTATATAATTTTAGACCAGGTACGATTAAAGTTGCATTATTATCATACTTTATTTGAGCATTATTATAATCTTATTACTCTATAAATTTTTGTCTAACAAAATATTTGAATTTATTTAAGCCTTTCTTTATCTTTCTAATAATTGTTGTTTGTAACATTTTATTTTTCAGCAAATTTTGAGTAATTTTATTTTATTAATTACATAGATGGGTAATTAATTTCATTCACCAAGTTTAAGTGTTGCCTTTAGAATCCTCTTTGTATAATTAACTCAGCAAATCTGGTATACTTTCCTATTTATATTGTGTAATTACTTAACATTATACAGGGTATGTGACTATTATTTTGCCTTTCTATGATTTTATTTTGTAAATCTAACTTTGTTGATTTTAGACTGATTAGTCTATATTTTGTAGAATGTTTATGATATAATATGTTAATAGTATAACTTAAGATAAATTATCAGCAATAGCTTAACAACTTTAATTTGATTAAGTACAGATAGTTTTTCAAAGTATCCAAAAAAGTTAAAAAACATATAACAAAAAAATTAAAACAATTGTAGCTTAGATAATTTTAATATCATTTTTGCTAATCCGTTATTTATCTATGAATTATTGAACTCAAATAGAAAGTTAGAGATTAGCATTGATTTGGTGACAACTCAGTATTGATTTGTATTAAGACTCTTAAAAATTTGCAACTAATGGATAAGGTCCAGACAATTTAGAAAGTTAATTTTTAATAGAAGTGGGGATATTATGACAAAAAAGAAAACAGAAGAAAGAAAAAACAATAATGAGAATGAAAGTAAGCAGGAAAACATAGAAAAAACGACAAATATTAACAGCAAAAAGCAGGGTGGAGTTAAAAGTGAGAGCTTTCCCATAGTTGGTATCGGTGCGTCAGCCGGAGGGCTTGAAGCTTTTAAAGCCTTTTTTTCCGGTATGCCTGATGATATTGAATTGGACATGGCCTTTGTTTTGGTTCAGCATCTGGCTCCTGATTATAAAAGTTCTCTTACTGATATTATAAGTAACTTTACTAGCATGCAGGTTTTAGAGGTCAAAAATGGGATGAAAGTTGAATGTAACTCTGTTTACATCATTCCTCCTAACTATGACATGACCTTTCTTGATGGAGCCCTTGAGTTGAAGAAACCTTCCGATTCCCGGGGTCACCGAATGCCCATCGATATTTTCTTCCGATCTCTTGCAGAGGATCTGGCTGAACGAGCAATCGGTATTATTCTTTCGGGTACTGGTAGTGACGGAACTCTCGGTCTTCGAGCCATTAAAGGGGAGGGTGGTATGGCTATGGTTCAGAAACCAAAATCCGCCAGTTATGGCGGTATGCCTACCAGCGCTATTGCGACCGGCTTAGTTGATTATGAACTCTCCCCCGCTGAAATGCCAGAACAGCTTATTGCATATGTTTCTCATTTCTTTGGTAAACTTGAAAAATCTGCTCATAATCAACCTAATGAAGAAAAATTACTAAAAAAGATTTTTATCACACTGCGTAACCAGACAGGACACGATTTTTCCCAGTACAAGCGTAGTACCATTCAGCGACGTATCCAGTATCGTATGTCTGTCCAACAGATAGCAACAATAGAAAAATATGTTAAGTATATTCAGCAGACATCAGAAGAAGTAAAAAAACTTTTCAATGATTTGCTTATAGGTGTGACCAGTTTTTTTCGGGATCCAGAGGCTTTTGAGATTTTAAAAAAAGAGGTTATTCCGAGTCTTTTCGCTGTTAAACGTGAATCAGGGATACTGCGTCTCTGGGTACCAGGATGTTCCACCGGAGAGGAAGCTTATTCTCTTGCTATTTTGATCGCCGAATGTCAGGATAAGCTTAATCAAAATTATAAGGTGCAGATCTTTGCTACCGATATTGATAGTAGTTCTATTGTTTTTGCTCGCCGTGGCTTTTTTTCAGGCAGTATTGCTGAAGATATTACACAGGAGCGGCTATCAAGTTTTTTTAAGACAGAAGATAACGGTAAAACCTATCGTATTGAGAAAAGAATCCGTGAAACGGTGATTTTTTCTGAACAAAACTTAGTTGAAGACCCACCATTTTCCCGACTTGATCTTATCAGTTGCCGCAACCTTTTAATCTATATGCAAAAAGACTTACAGAAAAAAGTTATATCACTCTTTAGCTATGCCCTGAATCCAGGGGGATATCTCTTTTTGGGAAATTCTGAAACATTAGGAGAGGTGCATAAAAATTTTTCTATAGTAGATAAAAAATGGAAACTATATCAACTTAAAGAAGATATTGAAAGTGAGCTGTTGGGAAATAAACGACATAGCTTTTTACCTCCAATGATGACAATAGATACAGACCGACCACCATTGGATATAACTAAGGAGAAGTTGGAGGGAATAACTCTACGTGAGCTAACTGAAAAAAAGATCTTGGATGAGTTCTGTCCACCTGCAGTGCTTGTTAATAGCCATGGTCAGGTGCGCTACATTCACGGCCATACCGGTTTGTATCTCGAACTGTTTCCAGGCTTAAGTGGTGTCAATAATATCCTCAAGATGGCTCGTGAAGGATTACAAACTGAATTGATTTCAGCCCTGCATGAAGCAGTAAAAGATCAGAAAAAAGTGGTCTGTAACAATTTACGTATCAAAAGTAATGAGGTTACAACAAGGGCTAATTTGACTGTATATCCGGTGAAAAAAGATTCCGATTCCAAATTTGATGAAACTCTATACTTGATTATTTTTGAACAAATTTCTTCTTCTAAGAAAGCATCTATCAAAGATATCTCTATTCAATCATTCAGTGAAGAGGAAGAGGATTATGGACCAGAGAACAATAAAATAATTGCTGATCTACGCGAAAAATTGGAGGCTAAGAAACAAACACTGCAAAATACTGTTGAGGAGCTACAGACAGCAAACGAAGAGCTTAAATCCTCCAATGAAGAGCTGCAGTCGGTAAACGAGGAATTGCAATCTACGAATGAAGAGTTGGAGACTTCCAAAGAGGAATTGCAGTCACTTAACGAAGAATTAAAAACTGTCAATGCTGAATTGGAAACCAAGTTAGCTGAGCTAACACAGGCTAATACTGACATGAATAATCTGCTGTCAGGTACCGGTATTGGTACCGTCTTTGTGGATCTCGATTTGCGTATCATGCGCTTTACTCCGTCAGCAACGGAATTTATCAATTTAATCGAAAGTGATGTTGGTAGACCTGTAGGACATATTGTTTCTAACCTGAAAAACTACGATAATCTGCCGGAGGACACACAGAAAGTTCTGGATACTTTAGTTCCGAAGGAAATAGAGGTACAGATTATTAACGGGCAATGGTATATGATGCGCATTCAACCTTATAGAACGGAAAAGAATGTAATCAAGGGGGGAGTAATTACCTTTAGAGATATCAGTGAAAGAAAGCAAGTACATAATGAACTCATTGAAGTGTCTAATTTTCTTGCAGAACAAATGGTAACAGTTGTTCGCGAACCAATGTTAGTACTTGATACTGACTTTAGAGTACGTGCCTCCAATATTGCCTTTCATGATATATTACAGATGACATCTGCTAATCACCAGAATCAACTATTGTTTGAGATAGATAATAACCGTTGGGATATTCCTCAAATGCGCGAGTTGTTAAATAAGATTATGGATCAGACTGATGTAATTAATGATTATCAACTTACACATAAGTTTGAAGGTATTGGGGAGTACACCATACGAATTAATGCCCGTCGTATTTCAACAAAAATGGACACAACCGAGTTGATTTTACTGACCATGGAGAAGATCAATTCGACCATTCATAACCAGACTGATAAAAATAAGAAAGAAAAACTGAAAAAGGAATCTGGGGAGGTGGATGGAGAATGAAAAATGATAATAACCAGTTTATTGATAGTGATGAACTTCGTAAAGAAGCTGAAAAGTTTCTGCAAAAAAATGAAATTGATCAATCAAAAGATATAGAGAAAATATCATCTGAAAAAATATATCAGATTTTACATGAACTGCAGGTACATCAGATAGAACTCGAGATACAAAATGAAGAACTACGTAGGATTCAATCTGAATTAGAAACCGCAAGGTCCTATTATTATGACCTTTATGACCTAGCTCCTGTAGGTTATTGTACAGTTTCCCAGAAAAATTTGATTCTAAAAGCCAATCTAGCTGCTGCTAATCTATTGGGCAAGACCCGAGATGAGCTTATAAAAAAACCTCTTTCTCGGTTCATCCTACCTGAAGATCAGGATATTTACTACTTTTTTAGAAGACACTTATTTGAAACTGAACAGCCGCAAGAGACTGAAATAAGGATGTTGGGATCGGATGGAAAACCCTTTTGGGTATTGCTCTACGCCTCTATTGTAAAGGATGAAGATAGTACTCAGATATGCCATATTATGCTAATTGATATTACTGACCGTAAACAGGCAGAAAATGATATAAAACAGCGGGAACATAGGCAAAGAGTAGCTGTAGATATAGCTTCAGATTTCTTGAATGAACCTCTAAACCAGATAGATAATACTATAGATGATACCCTGGCTAAAATAGGTGAGGATATGCAGGCAGACAGAAGCTATATATTTGAATTGGATGAGGACAACACTATGTCCTGTAAATATACCTGGTACAATACTGTAACGGTCCAGAATGATAATAATCCGAACAATCCAGTTGAAATTCCAACTTGGATGTATGGGCGACTTTTCAACCAGAAACCCGTTTTAATTCCAAATGTTAAAGATAAAGATGTTAATGTTAGCAAAGAATTTAAAAAACAGTCTATCAAATCTATACTCTGGGTTCCCATGATTGTTGAGAGTAATGTCATAGGATTTTTGGGTATTGATTGTATTCGTTCTAAAAAAGAGTGGAAAGACAGTGATATTTTGACTATGCAGTTGATTGCAAATATTGTCGCCACTGCTATTAATAGGGCTAGAAAAGAAAAGGAAGTAATCTACTACACTTTTCATGATCAATTAACAGGTCTCTTTAACCGAGCATATTTTGAAGAAGAGAGCAAAAGATTGAATGTAGAAAGACAGATGCCGATCAGTATAATTATAGCGGATGTAAACGGTCTGAAGCTAATTAACGATACTTTTGGACATGAAAAAGGTGATGAGCTTTTAAAGAAAGTTGCCAAAATTTTCCGAAAAATTTTTCGGGAAGAAGATATCATTACCCGCTGGGGTGGTGATGAATTTTTAATCCTTCTACCACAAACTGAAGGAAAAGAAGCTCAGCAAATATGTGATCGGATACGAAAAAAGTGTTCTAAAACTAAAGAATTTACAGTTCCTGTTTCTATTGCTTTAGGATATGCAGAAAAAGAAAATCTGGATGAAGATATCTATGAATGTATTAATAAAGCCGATGAAATGATGTATAAAAATAAGCTAGTGGAAAGCAGGAGTGTCAAAGGTAATGTGTTAAAAGCACTACTCAATACCTTGAGGTCTAAGTGTCATGAAACTGAAGAACATGCCTGGCGATTACAAAAGATGTCTCGCAAGATAGGTGAAGAAATAGGTCTTCCGTCTGCTGAACTGGACAGATTATTTCTTTTGGTTACGATGCATGACATAGGGAAAACAAGCATTTCAGAAGAAATACTGGTAAAGTCTAGTGAACTAAACGAAGAAGAATTAGAAATTATGAAAAAGCATCCTGAAAGGGGATATCGTATTGCCTCAGCTACAGAAGAGTTTTCTCATGTTGCGTCTGCTATTCTTCATCATCACGAATGGTGGGATGGTAGTGGTTATCCTGATGAGCTAAAAGGAGAAGAGATCCCTCTTTTATCAAGGATAGCAGCGATAGTGGATGCATATGATGCTATGACAAATAATAGACCGTATAACGATCCCAAATCTCATAAAGAAGCTGTTGCTGAATTAAAACGATGTTCCGGTAGTCAGTTTGATCCGGAATTAATAGAAGTGTTTTTGAAGCTGTATGAAGAAGATAATAATAACTCCTAGATCTTTATATATGATATTAGGGAGTTTTGAGCAAGTATTTATATAAAAGTAAGTTGATTAAAATAGATAATGCAGTTTTGAAGGTTTTTAATCTTGGTGAATTTGGGTACGAACAGGAAATAAGGAATTCCTAAACAAAAAAGCAACTCTTTTAATTTATGGTTGCTTTATAAAGATATACTAAATCACCCAAATAATTTAATTCTCTACAAACGAGTAATTGATAGGCTTAAATTTTATATAAAAATTAGAGACGATAAAAATACTCTAAAAAACTGGATATATTGTCTGTTTAAGTTGGTGGAGATCGGTGAACAATAACAGAGAGAAAAATGAGAGCATATGAGAAAAACCTAAGTCCGATTACATTATAATTAGAACCCTTTACGATAAACTGAAGGGGAAGATTTTAAAAAATAAAAAAGAGTATAAAGAATAAACATAAAAGTCAACCTTTATGCAATTTTTGTAATATAACCTTTTTTCAATTTATATATATTTTTCTTTTTTTATTTTGGCTGTGATTTTTTCATTAAAATACTGTATAATAGTATCCATAGAAGACTTCCCTTTCATTGTTTTATTGACTAAAACAGTTTGTGTAAAAGGGGGGTCATTTTTTATTTTTTTTATTAAACTTATCCAATAGTTCTTTTATAATTAGTTTAGATAAATTGATACAACTTTGTTTTAAAATTTTAAACTTTCTATATCAAGGATTAAATAAATATCTGATTTTATGAATATTATCTCCTTAAATTTTACTCAATTTAATTGTCATATATTCATTTCATGATACATATAAATGTATAAATTAGATTTTAATAAAGTGTGATAATGTATTAGAAAAGCAGGTTAAATTTTGATTACATATAAATATTAATATAGTATGTTAACTAAAAACTATAACGGAGGTTATTATGAAAAGGTACAAAGTTTATTGTTTAACAATTATTTTAATATTGTTTATAATAGCTTTATCTGGATGTAGTTCTAATAATGATTTAAGTTATTATGATGTACAGGGAACAATTACGACTGAAAGTCTTAATAAACCAATAAAAGATGCCATAGTAAGTATTGGAGGAAAATCTGTAAGTACTGATGAATATGGTAATTATATAATTAAAGGTATTAAAAAAGGCAAATATATCTGGAAGGTTGAAAGTGTAGAATATCGGGATGTTATAAATGAAGTATATATTGATATTAATAACACTAATATAAGTGAGCAACTAATACTTAATACACTTAAAGCGACTATTACTGGTACTGTATATGTTTATAATTGCTCAAAAGAATATGTTTTACAAAATACATCTACTATGAGTACTAATTTTGATAGTGTTCCATTGTATTCAACAAAAAATCAACCTGATTATAAAGAGGGTCAAATTATAGTTAATTTCAATAAAATGGCTATCTTAGATAATATAAATCAATTTGCAAGAAATAATAATTTATCAATAATAAAGAAAATAGATTTAAAGGATAATAATGTTTATCTGTTTAGTTTACCTAAAGATAAGAAAGTAATTGAAATGGTAGATATTTTAGATAATCATGATTTAATTGCTTGGGTTGAACCGGATTATATAATGCATCTTTCAGCAACACCAAATGACCCCTTATATGATCAACAGTGGGGAAATAGAAAAATAAATTTAGAAGCAGTTTGGGATATAGTGGACAATAATAAAAAAATAAAAGTAGCAGTAATTGATACTGGAATTATTCCTGACCATGAAGATCTATCAGTTAATATCAATCTAAATGCAGGTAAAGATTTTGTTGATGATGACTCTAATCCAGTAGATGAATCTTATGATTATAGCCATGGAACTCACATTAGTGGCATAATAGGAGCAGTTAGTAACAATTATACTGGAATAGCAGGGATTCTTAGCAATATTGAAATAATTCCAATAAGAATATTTGATTCAAGTGGTAGTTTACAAACTACAAGTGATATAGTAGAAGCAATAAATTATGCTGTTGAACAAAATGTAGATATAATAAATATGAGTTTTGGTGGCGGTGAAAGTTTTACAATGCATGAAGCGATTAAAGATGCTCATAAGTTAGGAATTATAATGGTTGCAGCAGCTGGGAATACTGGAAATAATGGAGTGATTTACCCTGCAAGATTCCCTGAGATTATTGCTGTAGGGGCTACAGATATTTATAATAATAGAGCATATTATTCTAGCACAGGAGAAAATTTAGATCTAGTTGCTCCTGGAGGAGATGAAAATGATATTATCAGCACAAGTGGATATTATTATAATGGTAATGTATATACTAACTTTTATGTAAAAATGCAGGGGACTTCTATGTCTACCTCCTATGTGAGTGGAGTAGCTGCATTATTATTAAGTAATGGTGTTAGTCCATTAGAGATTAAAGACAGGTTAACATCTACAGCAGCTGACCTTGGCCCACAAGGTAAAGATGTTTTTTATGGATATGGATTAGTAGATGCTTATGGTGCATTAATTAATAAGAAACTAAAAAAACCGTATGTATTTACTGCAACTAGAGAAAATGGTACACTTGATATAAAGAGTGAATTCATAATGATAAATAATGATAACACATATAGATTAGATGATCTTGTAGAAGAAACTGTCATTATTGTTGCCTGGAGAGATGTTGATGAAGATAGAAAAATAAGTGAGGGCGATTACTATGGAGAATATGAATCTGAATTAAATATTTTAGAGAATAATCTTTATAATAATATTGATATTGAAATGTATTACATTCCACAAAGTGAAACTACAAATATTGAAGTAATGAACATTCCTTAAATAAAAAAAATGGATGTGTGAGAAATGAGAAAAAAATTAATAATAATATTTTTAATACTTTTGATATCTTTTTCTAATATAGCAGTAGCTTCATCTATAATGAAAATAAATAACACACAAATTAATTTTAACATTGAACCTAAAGAGATAAAAAATGAAACTTTAATTCCTATTGAACAGTTTAAAAACATGGTAAGTTTTTTTATACAATCGATAGGAGAAGACAAATTCTTAATAATATATGAAACAAGCTATTATGTTTTGTCTTTAGATAGTAATGAAATTAAATCAGATAAGGGTAAATTTAATATCTGTTGTAAACCAATAAAAGTAAATAACCATATTTTAGTACCTTTTGATTTTATAAAAATTATCTTTGCCAAAGATATAAATGAAGCAAATGATAATGAAAAAAAAATTAATTTGGAGTTATCTTTAAAACAAGAACAGTTTGATGAAAGTAAAAATTTAATAGTAGAGATAGAAGTAAATAATAATACAAATGAAAGTATTGAATTAGAATTTAGTACAAGTCAAAAATATAATATAATAATTAAAACCCAAGGAAATGATATTATTTACAATTGGGAAAAAGATAGGATGTTCACTCAAGCTTTCACAAATAATCTAATAGAATCAAATAGTTCTATAAAATTTAAAGAAGTAATCGATATTTCAAATTTTAATGATGGAAGTTATATATTGATAGTTGAATTAAAAACTGCTAATTTTCAAAATAATAAAACACAGAGAGTATTCACTATTCATAAATAGTTACCATTATATAAAATAAAAAATATTAAGTATTAAGTTATACAACATATTTTTATTAAGATAAGAGGGATTTTTATGTTTAAAAAAAGAATTAAACTATTAGATAAATATATAATAAAAGAGGTGGCTTACCCTTTTTTAGCTTCTGTAATAATCATCACGATTATTTTATTAGGTAATTTTCTGTTTCAATTAACTGACCTAATAATAGTTAAAAATGTACCCATATATTTGGTTTTAGAACTACTATTATATAATTTACCTGATATTATAGTAAGAACCTTTCCAATCGCAATTTTATTTTCAACCATGCTAGGTATTGGTAGATTAAACAGGGAAAATGAAATTACCGCTTTTAGAATGGGTGGGATTAGTTTATATAGACTAATGATACCCGTTTTGATATTAGGTATCTTTATAAGTGGACTCACATATGTTTTTAATGAAGAAGTTGTACCATGGTCTAACCACAAAGCAAGAAATATAATTAGAAATACAATTTTAAAACAAACCATGCCCAATACTCAGGAAGAAATATTTTTTAGGGGTCCAGAAGGAAGGCTTTTTTATGTAAAGGGATACAATGAAAAAGAAGGAACATTAAATAATATAATTATTTATAATACTAAAGATAATAACCAAGCAAAAAATTATCCAGTGGTTATAACTTCTAATCAAGGTATAATTAAAGAAAATGTTTGGGTATTGGAAAATGGAATAATACATGAATATAATGATCAAGGTAATATAATAATGGAGAGCAAGTTTAAAGAGATGGAATTTTCAATAACTGAAGAGATGAAAGAAGTCTATGGCAATCAAAAAACAACTGATGAAATGAGTAGGGCAGAATTAGCTAAAAATATTAAATTATTTAAACAAAGTGGAATTAGTGTTGACTCATTATTAGTAGATTATCATCTAAAGTTAGCTCAGCCTCTGGTAGCTTTCATTTTTGTATTAATCGCTGTTCCGTTGAGCTTAACTAACAAAGAAAGTAAGGCGGTAAGTATTACTTTGACTATTATAATAATATTTGCCTATTATCTATTACTTTCAGTAAGTAGGTCTTTAGGCAGAAATGATATTTTAGCACCCTTGTTGGCAGCCTGGTTACCTAATATCATCTTCTTATTAGTGGGTGTATTAATAATATTTTGGAAAGAATCACTTGAAAATCTGTTATATAGGATAATACCCGGAATATTAGTTTTAGTTTTAATATTAACTATTGTACCAATAAACACAGTTTATTCTTCAGAGGAACTTATAATTAACAGTAAAACGGTTAGCTATGACCCAAATAAAAGTATGATAAAGATAGAAGGGGATGTTAATGGTAAATATGAAAATATTTACCTGAAGTCTGATCTAATAAATATCAAAGTTAAAGGTGAAGGAGAAAAATTATTTGAACAGCCTGAAAATATTGAATTATTACCTGGCATAATTACAGGTTGTAATTTTGATCAACCTCACTACTATTTTGAAGCAAAAAGAATGGAAATATCTCCAGATGAATATTTAAAAGCATATGATGTAGTTTTTAAAGAATTAAACGGGAGACTGCCCCTTTTTTATTGGCCATATCTTTATATTTCACTAAAAGATGATGAGCAGAACTTTTTTCCGAGAGTTGGCTATAATAACCGTAGAGGTTGGTTTTTAAAGACAACATATAATTATTATCTAGATAGTTTTGATTTACCCGGGAGTCTGTATATGGATTATTACACTTTAACAGGTTTTGCGGGAGGTATAAAACAATATATCATTAATAATTCCAAACATAAAAGCTACATATATTATTATACACAAGATAACAATATAAATTTAGATAACCTATTTTTATGGGAAGGAGAAATTTATCATCAATATGATGGTGCAAACTGGGATGAAAGAACATCACTATTTTATCAAGAATATGATGATAAAGAAGAATTTAAATTAAATTTGAAATTAAGTAATAATTTTGAAAATAGGTATATAAATATTGATACATATTATGACAGTATAAATTATTATGAAACTGATTTTAATGATAGAAAATCATATGGTGCCAATTTTTCTTTTAGTGATAGATATTTCGACTCTCTATTAATAAATTTAGGATATGATATTGACTATGATTATGATCCTGATGAAGGTCTTGATGAATACAACGCAAAAAATATTAGATTAGAAAATGATTGGGGTAATGATTGGCTAACTGGCTTAGAGTATGAACATGAAGAACAAAATGAGCTTGATAGTGAACCTGAAAACAGATGGGGAGGTAAAGGATATATATCTAAAAGTTATAAAGAATATAGATATACCTTGCTCTGGGAAAGATATGATCCTATTTTTTCAGCTGAAGATGAAGTTGTTTTCTATAGAGCTCCAGAGTTTACTTTAGAATATCAACCTAAGGGGGCTTTTGATTATCTTGTTCAAGCGGGTCATTATTATGAAGCTGAGAGTCAAATTGAAGGTAATAGAACAAGAATAGAGTTAATATATGATGAAAGGTTTAATAATTTAAATAATAATACCTTAAGTATTGATCAAAAAGTTCATTCGAACTTTTATAGTGTAGAACATATGGGAGAAATTATAAAACCCTATCAAATAGTATCAGAAAGCGAAGTTGAACTTGAAACTAAATTAGGATCATATATTACTTTTAGAAATAACTATAATATGACAAGATATTTAGGATATAGTCCGTTCAACTTCGATCAGGCAGAAGTTGAAACATTAATTGAAAGTGAGTTAAATTATAGATTAAGAGACAGGATTAATTTTGAACTTAACAGTGGGTATAATTTTGAAACTAAAGAATTTTTATCATTAAGGATGTTGGCTAATCTGAAGGTAAATGAAAGTTGGAACCTACAATTGGGAACAACTTATGACATTAATGATCGCAACTTTAATGACAACTTATTTTTAACAAGTAATTTTGATAATAATAAAATCGGTCATAGGCTTGGTTTAGAATATGATTTAAATACAAACGAATTAATTGAAATTGATAGTAATTTTTCTTATGAGATAAAGGGAAACTGGGGATGGTATCTAGAAAATAATCTCAGTTTTAATTTTCAAAATGAAGATGAAACAATTGCGGAAGCAAATATCCAGCTTAAAAAGAAATTTCACTGTAGAGAAATCATATTTAGTTATGATTACTTAAAAGAAGAATATACTTTACAGTACTCAATTAATTTATTTCCATCACGGGGGATAGAATTTATAAAAAACGAAGATGAACTTATATTTGATTCAGATATTAAAGAAATTTTAGAATTACAAAACTAATAATGGGGGTGTTAGGATGAAAAATTACAAACAAAAAACAATAATCTTGATTTTAATCATTTTATTGTTTAGCAGTCATACTATTGCTATAGCCCAGGAAAGTAATCAAGAAGATAGTAATGGTTCAGAGACTGTTTATATAGATGCTGACCATTTAAAGTATGAAGATAACAGAACCATTTTAAGTGGGAATATTGTAATTCGAAAAAACGAAACCACAATTAAAGCAAATAATGGAGAACTGTTGAGAGAGGAAAATAAACTATTTTTAACAGATAGTATAGATGTTGATTATGCAGATGGAAAAGTTACTTCCAATAATTTAACTGCTTTATTAAAAGAAGAAGAGTATATATTTGAAAACAGTGTTAAAATGGACTATCGATTAAATGAGGAAGATGAAAACATGGAACTAGAAAGTGATTATCTAAAAATATTTGGAAATAATAATTCATTCAATGCTAAAACAAATGTACTTATAAGGTATGAAGGGAAGAACTTTAAGGGAGATAATGCTGAATATGTAGGAGAAGAAGAAATACTTTATCTTACAGGCAATGTGTTAATTGAAGAAGGAGAAGACTGGGTTAAAAGTAATCAGGCTAAATTCTTTTTAGGTGAAGATGAAGGTGGATATACAGCTGATGGAAATGTACAGATTAAAATAATTTTAGATTAATATTTTAAAAAGGAGATATATATGTATATATTTATTGGTACTCTCTTAGTTATCATAGATCAGATGATTAAATATAATGTGAATAATAAGATGTTTATAGGACAATCATATCCTATAATTAGGAACTTTTTAAATTTTACCTATGTTAAAAACACAGGAATTGCCTTTGGACTGTTAAAAAATAATAATTTATTTATGATTATTGTCATATTAATAATTATTTTGTTAGTAATATATTTTTATAAAATAGAAAAAAACAAAAATTTTCTCTTATCAATTGCTACAACTATCTTGTTAAGTGGTGCAATTGGAAATTTAATTGATAGGATATTTTATGGTTTTATTATTGATTATATCGACTTTCATTTTTGGCCAGCCTTTAATTTAGCTGATTCATTAGTTGTAATTGGTAGTATATTATTAGCAATATATTTAATATTTAATTTAGAAAAAACATAAACTTTACTGGAGGTATAATTATGATTCAACCTATTGCTTTTAGCTTAGGTCGTCTAACAATACATTGGTATGGTCTAATAATAAGTATTGCTTTATTATTGGGTTTTTCTATGGTTATATACAGAAGTAAAAATACAGAAATAACAACAGAATTTTTCTTGGACTTTTTTATAATTGGAGTCCCAGTAAGTTTAATAGGTGCAAGATTATACTATGTTATATTTAACTTTGATTATTATATTAATAATCCTTTACAGATTGTTGCAATCTGGAAAGGTGGTATAGCAATTCATGGCGCTGTTTTAGGAGGATTAATAGTATTAGTTGTGCTTACTAAAAGAAGAAGATTATCTTTTCTAAAAATTGTTGATATTATAGCACCTGCTTTAATCCTAGGTCAGGCAATTGGACGCTGGGGTAATTTCATAAATCAAGAAGCTTATGGTGGAGTAGTAAGTGAACAATTTATAAGTAAGTTTCCTGACTTTATAAAAAATCAAATGTACATTGAAGGTAATTACCATCATCCGACCTTTTTATATGAATCAATCTGGAATCTATTGATTTTTGGAATATTAATCTGGTTAGATAATAAAGATTTTATCAAAGAGGGAGATATTTTCTTTAGTTATTTAATTGGTTATTCAATAGGAAGATTTTTCATTGAAGGTTTAAGAACAGATAGCTTGATGTTTTTTAATATTCAAGTTGCCCAACTGGTAAGTATATTTTTAATATTATTTGGATTTATAATGATATTTTTAAGACACAGAAGTCATTAGTTATTTTATTAAAGTAGGGGAGCTAACTTTATGGAAATTATTCTTATTATATTATCAGGAATTTTATATGTTATTCCTTTTATAATGCCTAACCTTTATTTTATAAGTTGGTTTGCATTCATACCATTTTTATATGCTGTACATGGAAAAAATAAAAAGCACACATTTTATAAAGGTTGGCTTTTGGGTTTTATTATCATGATCGGTGTTGGTTATCCTCTTTATTTTCCAATTAAAAGCTTCACAAACTTTCCTAATTTTTTAGTAACAATACTAATAATTATCATATTTGTTATTTTATCGCTAATCTATGGAGGATGGGCAAAATTATATGAAACAATAAAAACAAAAGACAATTTTAATCCACTTTTATTTTCGTTTTCTTGGTTTGTATTAGAGATAGTAAGACATATTATTTTAAACTTCTTCCCATTAGGATACTTGGGATATAGTCAGGCAAACTTTAACCATATCATACAGATAGCTGATATAGGAGGAGTTTTTTTAGTTAGCTTTTTAATTGTTTTAGTTAATGCTTTAATCTTCAAATTTATCGTTTCTAAAAACATAAGATATATCATAATACCAATTATAATTTTCGGATTAGTTATATCTTATGGATATTTTCAAATTAATAATTATGATGATATCCAACAAAGTATTAAAGTCGGTGTTATTCAAACTAATATTATCCAAAGTGAAAAATGGTTAACAGCTAATATTGAAAAACACAATGAACTATTTATAAATGAAAATTCGAAGTTTAAAGAAGTTGATTTAGTAATAACACCGGAATCAGCCTTAACTTTTGATATAAATAAAGATGTAGAGTATAGAGAAGAGATATTAAACAAGATAGATCAAATAGATAAATATTATCAGATAGGCATACTAGCTACCAAAGATAAAGGAAATGAATTTTATAACAGCTCATATTTAATTAATCCTGATGGCAAAATAGAAGGCAGATATGATAAAAACAAACTTGTTTTATTTGGTGAAAAGATAATTTTTTCTAATTTAATAGAAAAGATTACTGGTTATAAAATACATACGTTAATAGCTGGTGACGAAATAAAGATATTTAATTCACCTTTTGCTAATTGGAAAACAGTTATATGTTCAGAAATATTATATCCTGAATTTGTTGCAAGAAATATAAGTGAAACTGATTTCATTATTAATCAATCTAATGAAGCCTGGTTTAATAACAGTAAAGCTTTAAAAAATCATATGTTTGCAAGTTTAGTATTTAGAGCAGTAGAAAACAGGAGATCCATAGTTAAAGTTGGAAATTTAACTTACAGTGGAGTTGTTTATCCATCCGGTAAAAGGATAAAAATATCCGGTGATAATACTTTGATAATCAACAGTAAAATCATCAGAAATAATAGCTTATATAATAGGATAGTTAAAATTTTTATTAACATTTCATAAAAATTGCAGGAACAATTTGTTCTATGAGTAATTATAATAATACAAGAATTTTATATCATTTTAGCACATTCCACATAGTTTAGCTTACCAAGAAAACCGAAATTTTAACTACTTGCCTTAAAAAATATAATTTTCTAATAAAATTTGATGACTAATTTTAATTACCCCGATAAAATATTTATATTTTTTAGAGTGTTTTATGTTTTTTAGATGTGTTTTGTCAGGATGTTGAATATTTAGTTTATAAAATCATTAGTGACAGAGTATCTTCTGTGAGAATGAACCCGGTTAGTCTAGGGCGAACTTTAGTGTAATGGTTCATGAACCACTGTTGTCATAATTGTTGTGAGGCCCCATCATAGAGTTGGTGAAGTCTTATTTCTGCTTTTAGACGTTCATACAGGGTAACTAGGTATCATTAGGTAATTATTTTTCAGTAATTAATCCAAAACATCTTGTGAAATTTCTAAAAACCAAATAAGTGGTTACATAACTTTAATAAAGAATGTTGAAATGATATGTGTAACCCAAAATTAAAACATAATAAGGATATTTTCATAACTTACTTAGCTGATGATTACAAATAGTGTTGATTTATGAATTTTTAAAACATATTTTTACTTCCCTGTATATTTTGTACTTTATTAAGAGATTATATTGATGCTGGCAGGGTTTTTAGTAGATTGGAAGACTGTAAATATTCATGTTGATTTATTGAATATTAATATTTAGCATAAAAAGAAATAAAATTGGAAAATTACTTTAAAAAAACTGAATACATATCAGTTATTTCATTTTATTTGAAAGGAGAGTTCTTTAATGAAAAATAAAAAACAACGAGAATCCAATGATATGTTAAAAATTTATAGCCTTGGTAGATTTGTAGTGAAATATGCTGATAAAGAAAAAAGAATAGATGATTGGACGTCTGATAAGGCACTGAAGATGTTCAAATATTTTATATTGCATCGTGAAAAAGAGTTATATAATGATGAGTTGGTAGAAGTATTTTGGCCTGATGTTGATCCAAACACTGGGAAAAAGCGGTTATATAATACTATCTATTTGCTAAGAAAAAATCTTGAAATGAAAGATATTGTAGTTAATAAAACTACAAGCTATAAATTTAATGAAGACTATAAATGCTGGATAGACTGGGAACAATTTTTAGAGATTTATAATAATTTAGATAATAATGTTACTATTAAAAGGCTTAAACAGGCTGTTGAATTATATAAAGGGGATTTATTCCCAGCGTTAAGGTATGAAAATTGGATAGAAGATACAAGAACTAATCTTAAAGAAAAATATCTTGATATACTATATAAATTAAGTGAAAAACTATATGAAGAAAATAAACATGTTGAGTCTTTAATGTATCTCAACAAAGGAATGGAGGACGAGACATATAGAGAAGATTATTATAATCTAATGATGAAGAATTTAGCTCAAACCGGCCGAATATATGATGCAATATCCTTATTTGAGGATTATAGAAAATTAATAAAAGTTGAACTTGGTATAGATCCAGGAGCTTCTATTACAAAAACTTATCATAAGATAAAAAACAGTAAATTAGTACAACAGCATATATCCAATCAGTCTGATTCAAAAGGAGCTTTACTTTGTGATATAGATGTATTTAATCAAATATATGAACTGGAAAAAAGGCAAATTACTAGAACTGATAAAATATTTACATTATTGACCATGGATTTTTCGGAAGTGAATATAGAAGATCAGAAAATCGAAAATATACTTGAGGAGATGGCAGTTTTATTTAGGACTGGAGATGTTGCTTGTTGTCATAATAAGGCTATAAATATTATATTACATGATATGAATTTAGAAAAGGCTAATGAAGTATTGACAAGGATATTTAAATTTTTAAAGAAAAATAATGTTAGTAAACTACCTGAATTTGATTTTAAAGAGGTAACTGAAGAAGAATAAAATAATAAAAAAATACAATTTAGTTTTTGATTTTTTACTCCGCCTTGGCGGAGTTTTTTTTATATAGTATGTTTTTAGAATATTTTTCAATACTTAATTGAAAATTAATCTAATTACATCTGTTATATTAATATTAAGAAAAAACATTTATTTTAAGTGGGTGATAAAAATGGAGCAAAACAAAGGTGCTTTTGTTTGTGATGTTAATCTCTTTAATCGAATATTGAGATTAGAAAATAGAAGAGGATTCAAATTTTTATTCATAGTTGTTTCATTTAATTGCTATGTAGATGAAGAACTTTGCGAAACAATTTTTGATGATCTTGTTTTGTTATTAAGAACTAAGGATGTAATTTCGAAAAATAAAAAACAGTTTTTCATATTAATGAAAAACACAAATATCTATTATAAAGATGATGTAATTAAAAGACTAAATTCCCAATTTCAAAAAGAATATCCTAAAGTAAATCCAGTGTTTACTTTAAAATATTTTTAATCTATATCTATTAATAGAGAAGTTTTAGAGACTTTTTTAATATATAATACATACACAGCTGTTATGATATAAGTGTAGATAATGTATAGGGAGGCAAGTTAAATGAGATATCTTAAGTTATCATTTTTAACACTAATAACAATAATAATGATAAGTACTACATTTGTTGCAGCAGATTCACTATATCTTGGTGAACTTACTCCTAAAAATGAATTAGATGTAAATTGTGTTCTTGAACTTAATAAAGATGAAATTATTTCAGATGTTATAGTAATTGAATTTGAGGATACTGGTTTCAGTGCTGGTAATAATTCAATTTCTTTATCACGTGTAAATATGGAGTTAAAAAACCAAAGAATTAATATTAATTCTAAAGTAACAGAGATTGAGCCAGATCAGATGTTTAAAGATGCTATAGGTTACTTTATACCGATTACTATGAAATTTAAACCGATTGATAAACCTGGTACATATAGAAATAATTTAGTGATAAGAACTATAAATGGAGAAATTCTCTTAGAAAAAGAAATTATCTTTAAGATAAATAGGTGGACAAGATATGATTTCGGTTATAATAATAATCTACAGATTATGAATAGTGATTTACAAAATAACAAAGTAACAAGTACCAATCCCTTAATAATAAAGATATCCTCTAACACAGATTGGGAATTAAATGGACATCTCAATGAATTGGGGCAGGAATTATTAAATAAAATTTCTATAAATGTTAGAAACGAAAGAAAAAATGAACTAAAAAGATCTGTTTTGCTTGATAAAAGTCCTAAACAAATTAGTATAGGGAAGATGACAGTTGATGAAAATAATTATTGGACGATTTTGGATATGTATTTAGAAATAGAAGAAGTAAGTAATATAAAAGCAGACTTGAAAAAATTTCCGGTTATTTTCAATCTAAGTACAACAAATTAAGTAACAATAGACTGTATTTAATATAATGCAGTCAAAACAATACATGGGAGAGTTAGAAGATTTAGAAGTGTCTTATCGTTTTATGGGCTTTATCTATAGTAATGGAGATTAGTTTTAGTCAGTTGGTATATGACATAATGAAAGTTACAGCATATGGTAATGAAGGTAATCTTTATGAAGTTACTAGTGGAGCTTTAGCAACAGATAATAATGGAGTTCTTTTTACCATTAGACATGCGTACTTCTGATCTATGAAGTAACAAGTGCAGAAGAAATCCTAGATTTTACTGACTTTGCTGCTGGTACAAAATTAATA
>Ga0306868_1000686_pt1 | contig 20517 bp, 15 predicted proteins | sample AntRauTorckE6832_FD_190411 | JGI IMG/M metagenome (GOLD analysis project Ga0306868, IMG submission 190411) | Saline lake microbial communities from Rauer Islands, Antarctica - Metagenome Torckler E6 #832 (v2) (version 2) | ecosystem: Environmental > Aquatic > Non-marine Saline and Alkaline >... | reverse complement strand
ATTATTCTGATCATGAGATATTTTATATAACAGAGCCTGCAGCTGCTGCTCATTCTTAATTTTACAGGGACTATCTGTTAAGAGTGCTAACTGCTCAAAAAATTCTTTAACTCCTTCATCATTTAAGGCAGATCCAGCAGCTGCAGTAAAAATTTCTCTTTTTTGAATCATCTTTTTTATTTCTTCTAAAAATATATCCTCTTCTATTTTATCTTTTAAATATAATTCAAATAGTTTTTCATTTCTTTCTGCTGCAAATTCCATTAATTCTGCAGATAACCTTTCTTCCTGCGGCTCAAGCAGTAAAATATTCTGACTAAAATTATTTTTTAATTCAGACAGCACTCTGCTGGCACTGGCACCTTTGCGATCACATTTATTGATAAAGATAAATACCGGCAGCCCTTCTTTTGCTGCCAGCTCCCAGACAGTTTCTGTATGGCCTTCTATTCCTTCAACTGCACTGACAATAATAATTAAATAATCAAGGACTTTAAGTGTTCTTTCCATCTCAGGTGAAAAATCAATATGCCCGGGAGTATCCAGCAGAAAATACTGAGTTCCCTTATAATTTAAAATTGCCTGATCTGTAAAAATTGTAATTCCTCTCTTTTTTTCGAGAGGATGGCTATCAAGATGTGAGTTCTGATGGTCAACTCTACCTGTAGTTCTAATTGTCTGACTGTGATACATTAAGCTTTCAGAAAATGTTGTCTTCCCTGCATCTACATGAGCTGCAACTCCTATAATCTTATTCATCTTTTTCACCACCCATCTAATAAAAAAGCTGACAGTATTAACTGCCAGCCTAATAAATTATTTTTAACTTGATTAAAATTAAAGCTTTTCTGCCGCCTCATAATCTTCATCAAAAGTTTCAACTTCTACTGATTCCATGATCTGATCTTCTTTCGGCATATCTCTAGCTCCAGTTTCTACCTCAGCAAGCTGATCAACAACATCCATACCTTCTACAACTTCACCAAAGGCAGCATATTGGCCGTCTAAATGTGAAGAATCTTTATGAACTATAAAAAACTGTGATCCAGCTGAATCAGGTTGTGCACTTCTGGCCATCGAAATTACTCCTCTTTTATGGCTTAAGTCATTCTCATAACCATTAGCTGAAAATTCTCCTTTAATTGAATAACCAGGATTACCCATTCCTGTGCCATCAGGACATCCACCCTGCACCATAAAACCTTTAATTATCCGGTGAAATTTAAGTCCATCATAATAATCATTATCAGCAAGTTCAATAAAGTTTTTAACTGTATTCTCTGCTTTTTCGGGATACAATTCTAATTTAATCTGGTCTCCACTTTCCATTGTTATTGTTATTTCTGGATTTTTTACCATTTAAAACACCTCAAATTAATTTTTTATTGCATTTTTCTATCTTCTATTATATACAATTAAAGCTAAAAATTAAAGAAATTAAATATGTACAAAAAGAAGCCAGGCTAAATGCCTGGCTTTAATATTTAAAAAAATGGTGGTGGGAGACAGAATCGAACTGTCGACACGTGGATTTTCAATCCACTGCTCTACCGACTGAGCTATCCCACCCAATACAATATGTAATTATAAAATAAAAATGGTTGCGGGGACCGGATTCGAACCGATGACCTCCAGGTTATGAGCCTGACGAGCTACCAGACTGCTCTACCCCGCGCTATTAAATGGTGAGCCATGGAGGATTCGAACCTCCGACAACCTGATTAAAAGTCAGGTGCTCTGCCAACTGAGCTAATGGCCCATTTCTCTTGCGACGCTTTTTATAATATCAACAATTAATGCAGTTGTCAAGAAAAAAAACAAAAAAGATTAAAAAAAATACTTTAGCTATTAAAATTCAGAATAGTTTATAAAAGGCAGACAATTTAACTGTCTGCCTTTAAAATATAAATTTAAAGTTTAGTGTAAATAGTTTCTGGGATTAAGTGGTTCTTCATTTCTTAAGACTCCAAAATGTAAATGTGGACCTGTGCTCAGACCAGTATTACCTGATACAGCAACCTGCTGCCCTTTATTTACCATTGAACCCTTAGCTACAGTTACCCTGGAATTATGTGCATATAATGTTTCTACACCCCGTCCATGATCAATAATAACTGTATAACCAAAACCATTCATCCAGCCGCTATGTACTACTTCTCCAGATGCTGCTGCTTTAACAGTAGTTCCTGTTGGAACAGCAAGATCTATTCCATTATGAAATAATCTAGTTTTTTTAATTGGGTGGGTTCTCCAACCAAAACTGGAACTGACTCTGCCATTAACCGGCCAGATCAATGAATTTCTGCTTAAAGAAAATGGACCTCTTTCATAATCTGTAATAATTAACTCATCACCAGTAAAAATTCTATCTCCATTAAGATTGTTATTGCGACGAATTGTATCTATATCAGTACCATACATTCTAGCAATGGTACTCAAGGCATCTCCCCGCTGAACTTGATGCACAATCTGTTCAGAAGAAGAAGTATTCTTTTCTACTTTTGTTTTACTATTATTATCAGCTTTTGATTCTTTAAAATCAGCAATTGGAAGCACCAGTTCCTGTCCTGCTTTAATGAAATCTGAATTAAGATTATTGGCATTCATAATTTCTTCAACAGGTAGATTTCTGCGTGCTGCAATAGTTGATAATGTATCTCCCTGACGGACTGTATAATAAATTTGTACTCTTTTAGTTTCAGGTTTATTGTTTTTTTCCTGATTCTGCGAATCAGCTGTTATTATTTTATCTCTTGGAATTTTTAAATCCTGCCCTGGTTTGATTCTGTTAGAGTTCATATTATTAAATTCCATTATTTCTTTAACAGTTACATCTCTTGAACCGGCAATTCCTGACAGAGTATCTCCATTATCCACAACATAAAGCTCATAAGATACTTTTTCAGAAATCATTTTCTTCAATAATTCGATAGTTCTACCACCGACTATTGCATCAACCTTTAGGTTATTGTTTTCCTGAAAATCTTTTACAGCATTTTCAGTAGATTTTCCAAATATACCATCAGTTGAAACATTATAACCAAGTGTTTCTAAATGTTTTTGAACTTCAACTACATCCCTGCCTCGATCATTTAATCTAACCTGAAAAGCAGATACTGTAATAGTAATTGACAAAAGAAAAACTAATAAAATTATTAGCGTAGTTAAGAAGTCATTTTTTTCCATTTCTCCCCTCCTTCCTGCTTAATCTCTATTATATATATTTCTAGATAAAACTTAAATTTCCTCTTTATATTTCCCTTTTTTGTTTAAATTTATAAAATTATTTTGTCTTAGGGCCTCATAGATAATAATGGAAACCGAGTTAGAAAGATTTAGAGATCTTAAATTATCCTTCATTGGAATTCTAATACATTTATCAAGATTTGCTTCTAATAATTTTTCAGGTAAACCGGCAGTTTCTTTACCAAATAAAAAATAATCATTTTCCTGATAATCAAAAGCAGCATAAGATTTCGAAGCTTTAGTAGTTGCATAAAAAAAGCGCCCACCTTTATTCTTTTCAAAAAAATGATCCAAATTATCATAATAGCTAATATCCAGTTTATCCCAATAATCTAGACCTGCTCTTTTTAAGTATTTATCAGAAGTTTTAAAACCAAGCGGTCTTACTAAATGAAGTTTAGAATTAGTTACCGCACAGGTCCGAGCAATGTTACCAGTATTCTGAGGAATTTCCGGTTCAACAAGTACAATATTCAATTCAATCACCTAAATTATATATTTTTTGCTGCTATCTAATTCAAATTCAAATATATCGATTAATTTCTATAAAAATTACCGTTCAATAATCATTAGATATTAATAACCAGACCATCATAAGCTGCACTAACATGTTCAGGCAGATAATCATTTAATTTTTGATGATCTAATCTATGTGAAATATGAGTTAAATAACCATGTTTTAAATTCAGTTGATTAATCATCTCTACTGCTTGATCAACTGACATATGGGTTGGATGTTCTTCAAAACGTAGTGCATCAACTGCTGCATATTCAATTCCTTCCAGAAGTTTTAATGAACTAGCTGGAATCTTACTACAGTCAGTTAAATAAGCAAAGTTATTTATTCTGTAAGCTAAAATCTTATTATCACCATGATAAATTGGCACAGCCTTAACATTTAAATCCCTGAAAATTAATTCAGGCTCTATCTCTTTTAATATTACCTGTGGGACTCCTCCACCTGGATTTTCTTCTGAAAAAATATAGGGAAAAACTCTTTTTATATGCTTTAATGTTTTTTGGTCACCATAAACTGGCATTTCTTTACCCTGAAACCAGTTTAAAGCTCTAATATCATCAAAGCCCATAATATGATCAGCGTGTGCATGAGTCATTAAAACTGAATCAACGTGTTTTATATTATTATTAATTAATTCAAGCCTCATCTCTGGTGGAGTATCTATTAATAAATTATATTCTTTACTTTTTATATGAATCGAAGTTCTCATTCTTTTATTTTTTGAATTGTCAGACTTACAGACCTCACAATTACAGGCAATTACAGGCACCCCATGTGAGGTTCCTGTTCCTAAAAATGTTATCTGCAAAAAAACAACTCCTCTCATAAAAATTTTAACTCAAAAGAGGGGTATTTGTCAAACATTTGACTAATTTATTTGTTTGAGTAAGCCTTTATTTCTCAGGAAATTTGCCAGTTTCTTATATATTAAAACTGTTATAGCAGAATTTATTAAAGCTTTAGTTAAATTAAAGGGTAATATCCCAGGTAACATCATCTGTAATACCTGTTCTCTGGGAATACCATAAAAAATTGGATTGAAAACTAAATTAGCTACTGCCATTACAGCTGTCATTGCTATAGAACCAATTATCAGACCTTTAATTGCACCCATTCTATTATGATGCTGTTGATAAAAATATCCTGCTGTACTGGCAAATACACCGGTAGCCAAAAAGTGCATAAAAGCTCCAAAAGGACCACCCAAACCGGTAAAAACTGCCATTAAGATTGAGAGGATAAATGTTGCTCCAAGAGCTGAAGCCGGTCCAAACATAAATGAAATTATTAAAATAGGAATGTCTCCTGGCTCATATATCAGAAATGGTAAGAACATCGGAAAACGAACCAGCAGCATTAACACTAAAGAAAATGCTGATAAAACTGAAATTGTTGTAATTTTTTTGGTATCCATTATTTCATCTCCTTTTTTTGGTTTATTATTTTCAATTTACAGACAAAATAAAATTAGCCCTGCAGAAACAGGGCTAATTAATTTTAATCTTCTTTATTCCGGACTATACCGTCGGTACTGGAATTACACCAGTTCAGCTGCAGCTCGTGGACTATAACCACCGGTTTGGAATCGCTCTAAAGCTCACCAGACCCTGAAGATAATATTTTTTTGTCACTATTATTATAAGCAATATTTACTCTAAAAGCAAGTTTATAGAATTAATCATATTTTTTTATCTCTACTCCGGGATAGAAATGTTTGATAATCTCTTGATAATTCCAACCCGCAGCTCCCATCCCTGCCGAAGCAGATTGGTCAAGTCCCAGGTTATGTCCCCAGCCTGACCCATAAATATATAATTCTTTTAAATAACCATTTTGATCAAAGTGGCTGTCAAAATAAAAACGGCTGCTTTTTAAACCACCAAGAACTCGCCTGATTCGAGAAACACTATAGCTTTTTTCATCCTGCTCACTCTGGAGACTGAGTGAAGTAATAGTTCCACCCTGTGCCCGCTGATTGACTTTGATTTTTGTTATTTTGTTAAGTCCACTTCTATATTCAATCACTTCTGCGGGAACTCTTAACTGCCAGCGGTAATTACTGCTGGCGAAATCTTTGGAATAAGATTCTGGTGAGTCAACGAGCCACTGCTGCAGTTCATCTGGAGACAGGGGGAAATTATACTTATCAGTTTTCATCTGATTTGCTCCGCGTAAATATGGTAAGTCTGCCGACCATATCTGGTCACTTCGCTCGGTAAAACCACCACTATTGCTGCTGAATACTGCCTCAATAATTTTACCTTCAAAGACTGCACTTTCTCCCTGAGTCGATAAAACAGCCTCTGTAGTGCGAGGATGTTCACTCATTATTCCATTATAGGCTGCACAGTGAACACTGGAGCAGAGATCATAACCATCACTGCTGTGGCGTCCTAAATTGCTTAAAGTGTAACTTCTGGCTGCAATAGCCTGAGCTTTTAAAGCTTCCACCGGCCAGCTGGCATATATTTCTGAAGGAACTACAGAAATTAAATAAGGAGTTAATTCTACCTGATTAATTAAAGTAAATTCTGCTCCTTCTCCTTTTATTATCATATTACCCCTGTACTGCCTGTTGCCGCTCCCCTGCCAGAAATAACCCTGTCCATAACTAATATTATAAACGTAAAATGAAGAATTCTTTTGACTGCTGTAAATTTGATATTCCAGTTCAGAACTACCAAGCTTTACTCTATCTTTTTCATTGCTGAGATAAATCAAATCAGACTCAACTTGAAGCAGATAGTTTTCTTTTCCTTCTCCTCTGAATATAATTTTCCCATCATAAACTACAGAAAAAGGCGCTGAATATTGAAAGAGAAGATGTTCATTATTTTCCTGAAGCCCAATTCTCAGCAGCTGAATTTCTTCTTGAGCCTCTAATACTGTAACCTCTCTCCAGGATGGTTTTAAAGCAAAAGGATTTATCTCTGCTGGTTCTTCTTTTTCATCTTCATCTGGTCTTAACTGTGGATATTTATTCTGATAGTAATTTATCTTCTGATAGGCAAGCTCCTTAAACCAGCCATAGGAAAGAGTTCGCTGCCAGTAATTATAGGCCTCAATTTCTTGACCGGCTTTTTCAAGCATCTCAGCCATATCCTTAAATAAATAACTCTGACCTCTATTTGCCTCATAGGCTGCTTCGTAATTATTAAATGCCTGCTTAAAATTTTCTCTCTTTTTGTTTAATTCAGCACTAAGCAGGTAAACCTCTGACTGATTAAGTTTTAAATTAGTGATTTTCATTAAATATTCTTCTGTTTTCTCGTAATTATTCAAGTCTAAATTATTATTAATCAAATAATAATATTTTTTATAAGTAAAATTTTGATCTTTATTTTTATTATCAATTTTATTTTCTAAAATATAATTTGAGGCTAAATTATTATTTAATTTATAGAAATTAACAGCAAGATTTAAATAATCCTGATAATGATCACTTAAAATAGCAGTCTGCAGCAAAATCTCATTTTCAGCTTTAAGCATATTCTGCTCACTATAAATAACTGCTAGATTTCTTCTGCTCTCCAAATTAAAAGGTGATACATCAATAATTTGCTGATAATAATTTACGGCAGACTCATAATTAGCTTTATAAAAAGCTTCTTTTGCCAATTTAAGCAATTCATTTATATTTCTATCTCTGCTCTGCTGAGCCATTGTTACACCCGCTGCCTCCTGCTGCTGATCATAGTGATCAAAAACAGGTATAAAAAGCCCCAGTAAAAGAGCAGAGATAACAATTAATCTAAAAACTTTTTTCATTAAATACAACTCCTAGTTTAAAGAAGATCACTTGCGATTTCAGCAAGTTCTGATCTTTCTCCTTCTTTTAACATTACATGTCCGGCAATTTTTTGATCATGGAATTTATGTGCCAGATAATTTAAACCATTCTTATGAAAGTTTAAATACGGATTATCAATTTGAAATGGATCACCAGTAAAAACTAATTTCGAACCTTCCCCAGCTCTGGTCACTATTGTTTTAACCTCATGTAAGGATAGATTTTGGGCCTCATCTATAATTATAAACTGTGCTGGAACTGATCTACCTCTGATATAAGTTAATGGCTCAACCTGAATTAAATCTCTGTCAAGTAATTTTTGGTAAGAATAATCTGCATTTTTATTGCGGTGAACAATAAAGTCGAGATTATCAAAAATAGGCTGCATCCAGGGCCCCATTTTTTCTTCAACATCACCGGGTAAAAACCCCATTTCTTTACCCATCGGCTGAATCGGTCTGGCAACCAGCATTTTGGAATAAGCCTGCTCATCGACTACTTTAGATAGAGCAGCTGCAATTGCCAGTAAAGTTTTACCGGTTCCAGCTTTTCCAGACATTGTAACCAGTTTAATTTCATCATCAAGCAAGAGTTCGAAAGCCAGCTGCTGTTCTCTATTTCTAGCTCTGATTTTTGCCGGCTGACTTTTGTTATAGCGAAGTGTAACAAAATTTTCACCATCAAACCTTGCCAGGGCAGTATTTTTATTTCTATCATCTGCTGTTAATTGCACAAATTCATTGGGATATAATGTGTCCTCAAGCTTCTCAAGTTCTGATGGTGCAAGCTTTTCGTCCTTAAAAAATTGATCAATCAAAGAGCCACTACATTTAATCTCTTTAATGCCTGAATAAATTTCTTCTTCTTTTAATCGTATAGAATGGTGTTCTTCTGCTTTTAAACCATAAGCATCACAGATTAAACGCAGGTTAATATCATCTGAAACCATTATTACTTTTTTTTCTGAATTTTCTTTCTGCAGATGAATAGCAGTCGAAATAATTCTATTATCCATTTTACTGGAGCTTAAGCCCTGTGGAAGTTCCAGTCCACCATTAATCACAATCTTAACAGTCCCGCCGGAATCGAGCTCTACTCCATCATGCAGGTTACCCTTATTTCTAAGTTCCTCTAAAATCCTTGAACTTTCGCGGGCATTATAACCTAAGTCTGAACTTTTAGTTTTTAAATTATCTATCTCTTCTAATACCGCCAGTGGAATAATAACATCATTATCTTCAAAACTGTAAATGGCGCGAGGGTTATTTAAAAGTACATTTGTGTCCAAAACAAATATTTTTTTCATTTTTATTCCTCCCTCAGATCTAATTATTATAATATGAACAGAGCCCAACAGCAAAACAATTTTCACAGTCTGGATTTTGCGCCTTACAGAGAGCTCGACCGTGATCAATTAACCAGTGGTGAAAATCAATCCAGTATTTTCTGGGAATCAAATCTGTTAGTTCTTTTTCGGTCTGGTCAACATTCTGGCCACTGCTTAACCCCAGACGCTCTGAAACTCTAAAAACATGAGTATCAACAGGGAAGGCAGCCTTAAAAAAAGCATTTGCCAGAACAACATTTGCAGTTTTCCTGCCAACACCACTGAGCTTTAAAAGTTCTTTTCTAGTTTTTGGAACTTTTTCTTCAAATTCATCAATTAATATCCTACAGGTCTTTAAAATATATTTTGCCTTATTCCGAAAAAGACCAATACTATTAATTTTTTCTTCTAATTCCCTCTGACTGAGCTTTAACATAGACTTAGGAGTATTATAGTCTTTAAACAGTTCTTTTGTAACCTTATTTACCTGTACATCTGTAGTTTGAGCTGATAAAATAGTTGCAATTAAAAGTTCAAATGGTGTCTTAAAATATAAAGCTGTACCAGGTTCAGGATAATGTTCTGAAAATAATTCTACTAATTTTTCTACTTTTTCTGCTTTATTTATTTTTTCTGTCAATTTACTACCTCCTACAATTTTTTCCTGCTTAATACCATTTTACTTGATTTAACTTAAAAAATAAAGCTTAATCAATAAAAGTTCCTGATTGTTCTTATTATCTAGACATAAAACTAAAAAAATGTTAAGATGATACAAAGTAAATCTATTATATGAGGTGTTAAAAAATGAAATATAATTTTGGTATAGATATTGATGGTGTTTTGACAGATGAAGGTCCAGATCACGACAGTATCTGGCAGCAGAAAATGAATGAGTTTTTTGATAGAGAAATAACTTTAAAAGAATACACTTATGATCTCAGAAAAGCTTTTGCTATCAATGATCAGGAGTTAAATGAATTTATTCGGGAAAAAATAGAAGAAATATACAGTAATGTAAAAGCTGTAGATAAAGCAAGAAAAATATTGACTGAACTTTATGATCAGGGACATCGTTTAATTTTAATTACAGCCAGGAGTGAAGAACACCGCAACTTAACTGAAAAATGGTTAGCGGAAAATAATATTCCCTACCATGAACTGCACCATGAAGACGAAAAAGCTCCTCTGGCTGCAGAAAAAAATATTTCTTTATTTATCGATGACAGAAAAGAAAACGCTTTAGAAATTGCAGCGAAAAACATTCCGGTAATTTTAGTCAATAAATATCATAATTCTGATTTTGAAGGTAATGATCAAATAATTAAGGTTAATAACTGGGATGAGATTAAGAAAAATATTGATCTATTCCTCTCTAAAAACACTCATGCCGGTAAACTCTCTTAAAATTGAAGTAAAAGGAACTTCGCTATCAGGTATAGCTTTAAAATTACTTAAAATTTCCAGAAGCCGCTGTGCCTGATAATAATTCTTATTTGTTCTATCAATCTGCTTTAAAAGTGGCTCAACATAATTTTTGAGTACTGAAAGCTCATAGATTAAAGCTGAATTAAACATCACATCTGCATTTTCCTGATATGGAAAAATATTTTTTTCTTCACCTTTACGTACACTCTGCCATAAATTTAAAGTAGCAGCTGCAGATAAGCCTCTATACTGATTATCTCTTACAATTCTGCGGATTAATCTGGTATCAGTCGTAGGAATTCTGTTGTGACAATCAATATTAAGCTGGGTTAAAGCACTGATATAAATTTTAAATTTCAAATCCTGGGGAATAACCTCAGTCATTTTATCATTTAAACCATGAATCCCCTCAATTAATATTGGTTGATCTTCTTCCAACTTAAGATATTTTCCGCTTTTTCCTCTAAAACCTTTGTTAAAATTGAATTTTGGTAATTCAATCTCTTCTCCCTGAATTAATTTCAAAAGATGATCATTAAATAATTCTAAATTAATTGCATCAATTGATTCAAAATCTGGATCTCCATTTTTATCGAGTGGAGTATTTTTTCGATCCACAAAATAATCATCAACTGAGATCTGAACAGGCCTTAGACCATTAATCTTTAGCTGTGTTGATAATCGGTGAGTAAAGGTAGTTTTCCCAGAAGAAGTAGGACCGGCAATTAAAATAATTTTATTTCTGGGCATTCCACTTTTAATTTTATCTGCAATTTCTGCTATTTTTTTCTCATGCAGTGCTTCTGCTATCCGAATCAGCTCATTATATTCTTTATTTTCTACAACCTGATTCAATTCCACCACATTATTGACACCAAGAATTTTTCCAAGTCTTTCATATTCTAAAAATATATTAGCAAGTTTAGGCTGTTCTATAAATTTTGGCACTTTTTTGCTGCTAAAAAATTTAGGAAATAATAAAACAAAACCAGGAATCCTTAAATGTAAATCAAATTCTCTTAAATATGAGGTAGAGGGCACCATGTTATAATAAAAATAATCATAATAGCCATCAAGTTCATAAAGTGTATAATAGTCCCTATCCTGCTGCTTTATTAATTCACTTCTAAAAGAACAGTTTTCATCTTTTATAATTTCTAAGACTTCTTTTTTATTTAACTTATGTTTTTTTATTTTATGGTCAGCAGTAATTATTTCCTGCATTCTCTCTTTTATCCTGTTTAAATCAGCTTTACTCAAACTTGACTTATTTTCTAACTCGCAATAAATACCATTGCTAATAGAAATTTCTATTTTTAAAACAGAATCTGAAAAAAGACCATAAACAGCTTTAGCCATAACTAGATAAAGACTGCGTCTATAAATCCTATTACCCAGTTCTGAATTAATTTTAACTGTTTCAATTTTTACATCTCTATCCAGTTCTTCATTTAAATCACAGACCTGATTTTCTATAATTACAGCCATTATATCTTTTTTTTCTTTAATCTTACTTTCTGCAATTATTGCTTCAATACTGCTTTTATCTATTATTTTTAGTTTTTCGCCATCTAAATTAATATTCATTCTGCTCCCCCTCCTCTTTTAAAATTCTAATCATTTTATTTTTATATAATTCGTTATTCTCTCTTTTAATTTGTTTTTCTACAATTCCTTTTGCTCTTTTATAATCGATTTTTAGTAATGCAAACACAACAAAATAACGAATCACAGGAGAATTATCTTTTAAATTTTCTTTTACCAGTTTAAAATATTTCTCTTCCCCCAAATTAGCTGCAGCAATTAAAGCATTTCTTAATAAGATTCTGCTTCCTCTCCACATTATAGCTGTTTGTTCTAGCTCAGTTGGAGGATTTTTGCGTTCTAAATGCAAAAAATACTCAAGATTTTTATCAAAAAATTCAAGCTGCTCCGCTTCGGTTAAAGCTCTACTTTTATTATAAGGACATTTTATCTGACAGGCATCACAGCCCCAGATATGAGTATCAATTTTCTTTATCTCATTTTCTGATATTATACCTTTTTTTTGAGTTAAATAAGAAATACAGTCTTCTGCATCCAATAAGTACTCTTCTTTAAGAGCATTACCCTCACAATTATCAATACAGATTCTGCATTCTCCACAGTCTAAGTCCAGAGCTTTATCAATTTCTATTTCCAGATCTGTAAATATCTCGCCTAAAAATAAATATGAACCCAGATCAGGATTGATCAACATTGAGTTTTTACCGATAAAGCCAATACCAGCCCTTTTTGCCAGAGCTCTTTCTAAAAAGGGGGCTGTATCGACAAATATTTTATAATTAAAATTTTGTTTAAGATTTTTTTGCAGTTCTACCGCCATTTTTTCCAGTTTCTCCTGCAAATGATTATGATAATCTTTAACTGTTACATAATTTGATAAAAAAGGGCTCTCCCCACCATTATTATAACTTATCGCAACTACTATAATTGACTTTAAGTCTTCAAATTGGAGAGCAGGTTTTGTCAGCTGATCCAGATCTTGATTTGTAAAAGGCTGCGGCCAGTATTTACTTTTTGCCCTTTTTTCTAGAATTTCTCTTTCTTTTTCCAGCTCGCTTCCATCTGTTATCCGGCAGAGATCAAGATTTAAATCTGCTGCCGTTTGTTTGACTATTTTATTAATTTTCATTTAGTTTTACTTCCCTTTCTTTTTTAAAGAGATAAAAACTATAGATAATACCGGCTGCTGCTGAAACAAGAGACCAGAAAAAATACATGCTTTCACCACCATAAACTTGATAAATTTTACCACCAATCAGACTTCCAGAAATAGCACTTAATCCCATAAATACTCCTGCATAAATATTTTGACCGGTTGCTCTAAATTTTTCTCCACTAATCTGATCAACATAATCAACCCCAACTGCAAAAAAGAGGCCAAAGGTTATGCTGTGCAGTAGCTGTGATAACAGGATGATTGGCGTATAGGGGAATAAGGAAAGCATTAACCAGCGTATTACAAAACCAACACTTATAATGGTAATTATTTTACTTATTTTATTCTTTTTTATAATCTTACTTGAGAAAAAGAAAGCTATAATTTCACTGGCAGACGAGATCGTCAAGGCCACTCCAACCAGAAATTCTCCCCCACCATTAGCAATAATATAAAGAGGAAAATAACTGTAATTGGCATTCATTGTAGTCTGCAGTATGAATACAAAAAACAAGAAGTAAAGAAGGCGTCTTTTTTTGAATATTTTCTTGAAATCACCCGGGTTTAAAACTTCTATTTCTCTTTTGCTTTTAGGCAGAAATTTCAATAAAAATATTGATAAAATTAAAACAACAGCATAAACATAAAATAAATTTTTTGAAGCAGTCGCCTCCAGAAAATATCCTAAAACTGAAACAGAAAGCATATATCCAACTGAACCCCAGAGTCTAAACCTGCCATAGTAGTTAGCATTATCTCCCAGATAATCTAGAAGCAGACTATCAGATAAAGGGATGATTGGATTTTGAAATAGAGTATAAAAAAACATAAGCAGCATTAATAATTTAAAGGATGTTGTCTGAGGAAAAATTACCACTGTAGCTAAAGTGCCAACCAGGGTTATAAATAAAACTTTTTTATTCTCATGAAAATAATCAGTCAAAAAGCCCCAGAAAGGCATTAATAACAGAGCAAAGACCCTGGGAATAGCATTAACCAGGCCTATCTGAAACGAATCAAGGCCTGCATCCTGAAAGTAAATATTGAAATATCCAAAAGCAGCCATTGTAATATAAAAAATAAAATTGTATAACTTAAAAGCCAAAAAAATCAGTCCTCATTTAAAATAATGGATTCAACCATAAAGTCTTTATTAAAGACTTTGTCTGAATAGGCAAGTAATTCATCAAGTCTAATATCTTCTATAATAGTTGCCAGTTCAAAAATATCAATACCCAATCTGCGGTAGTTGACAAATTCTGCTGCCAGATGGTTAAAGTTATTAAATAACCTGATAAAACTACCCTGATATTTTCTTTTAATCCGCTCAAAATTATCTCTAATTTCATCGTGATCAATGTCAACAAGTTTTTCCTTTATCTTTTCCCGCATCTGATCAGGTTTATTGCTTTCACCATGCAGATGTACATAAGCATAATCCGGTTTTTTATGGTAGGTACAGGAAAAACTATTATCAATAATTCCCTGATCATAAAGTTGATTGTAATTTTTACTGCTGCGTCCGAAAACTATATCCAGCAGAATATTAACAATATATTCTTTTTTAATTATCTGAGCAGGTTCTTCACTTTTAACCGGATCTTTAAAAGCGATCTGAACCATCGGCCGAGAAATATTCATTTTTTCCTGTACCAGCCTTTTAGCAACTTTTTCTGGCTCTTCCTTAATAATCCGAACAGGATTTTTAAAATGAGGAAAATTCTTTTTTGCCTGATTTTCTCTAATTAAGTTGATTATACGCTGAGGATCAAGATCACCAATTAAAACCAGATCCATATTAGAAGGCAGATAAAAATTATAATAGCAGATATATAAATCCTCAGGTGTAATAGACATTACACTCTCTTCTGTACCTGCTATATCATTTTTTACAGGATGTTTTGAATAAAGAGCTGAAAGGAGATTAAAATAAGATTTCCAGTATGGGTTATCCTGATACATTTTAATTTCCTGGAGAATAATTCCTTTTTCTTTTTTTACATTTTGATCACTAAAATAAGGGTCCTCTACAAATTCAATTAAATTAATTAAAGAATCCTCAAAATTACTGCTGCTGGAAAATAAATAATTGGTGCTGTCAAAATTAGTATAAGCATTTGCAGAAGCACCAAGATCAGCAAATTTATCAAAAATACTTTCTTCTTTATCTTCAAATAACTGATGTTCCAAAAAATGAGCTATCCCCAGAGGCATATTCCTCCGACGTCCATTTTTAACATCAATAAAATCTATATCATTTGATCCAAAATCAACCGAAAGCATTGCATATTGTTTTACATAATCTTTTTTAGGAAATATATAAATATTTAAACCATTATCAAGTTTTGCTTTTACAAGTCGTTCATCCATATTTTTATTATATATGCTTTCCAAATTAATCAGCCCTCACTTTTTAGTAAATATACAGTGTCCATCTTTAATTTCTGAGCAACTGCAACAATATCATCGCTGCTGACAGCTTCAACTCCAGCAATTGTTTGATTAATCGATTCTTCTTTATTGTTAACCAGACTTAAAAGAAAATGAGCAGAAAGCGCTTTATTGCTGTCTAAATCCTGTTTTAAATGATTTATTATACTCTTTTTAGAACGCATAAATTCATCCTGTTTGAATTTTCCAGCTGCTACAGCATCAATTTCTTTTTTTACAAGCTCAATTACTTTTTCATTATTTTCGGCATTAATACCACTGTTAATCAGCAGTAAGCCCTTGGTAGTTTCAATAGAAGAACTCACATAATAAGCCAGACTTCTCTTTTCTCTAATTTCCTGAAATAATCTAGAATGAGTTGAGCCACCAATCAAACTATTAAAAACTAAGAGTGAGTAATAATCAGGATCTTTACGGGTTATTCCAGTTCGAAATCCAATAGATAATCTGGCCTGATTAACCTTCAACTCCTGCTCATAAAAGTCTGGCTCTTTAGTCTGATATATAAGCTCTGTGTTTTCATCAAAAATATCAGCACCAGCTCCTAAGTCAGTCTTCTCAAAAATATTATCTACAAAAGAACTTTTAAAGTTTCCTACTAAAAATAAGGACCTTTTTGCCTCTTTGATAATTTTTTGATAGTGATCATATAATTCCTGGTTTGTTATATCTGCTAGAGCAGAAACTGTACCCATTTTATAAATACCATATTTTTCATTTTTACACATTCTGGCCAGACAATTTTCTACAGCAAAACTATATTTATCATTGATTAAAGATAAAATATCCTGTTTTAAAACCTCTTTTTCCTGTTCAAAATAATTTTCTTTGAATTTACCTGCTTCAGTTACTGGATTAAAGACAATATCATTTAATAAATTAAAGGCATCAATAGTTAAATTACTTCTGTGAGTTAAAAATTTCTCATTGACCATTTCCAGAGAAAATCTTAAAATCTGATTTTCTCCTCTCTTTATAATATTCGAACTCATATTTGAGCCATATAAATTTTCTAGTTCTGTTTTAATCAATTTATTATCCCTGTAATTTTTTGATCCACGTTCTAAAATTGATGGAATCAAGGCATTCATGGCTGCCTCTTTTTCGTTCTTAAGAGGCAGCATGAAATATATTTGGATTAGATTTGTTTTGAATTTATCTGTTGCCAGATGATGCAAATTAAATCTTTTTTGATAGGTTTTAAATTCTAGCTCATTCATAAATAATTACTCTCCTGTTCTGGATAATTGATTTAAGACTTCTCCTAATTTAGTTATTGTTTCACCGTATACGGCAAAGTCACCATTTTGTAGAGCCCGTTGTGCTTTTTGATATAAGTCATTAGCTTCACTGATTAATTTTGAACTGCTGGGAAGCATTAAATCATCTGTAGTTTCCTCAAACCTCTGCTTGTCCTGCTGAGTTTGATCAGTCTGAGACTCTGAGTCATCATCCATTTCAACTCCGCTTTCTTCTAGATCTACACCGGTTTCTTCCTGCAGTTCTTTAACATCTTCTTCGGGTACAGCCAGCTTTTCTCCTTCTTCGAACATTGCTTTTAATGCTTCTTCTAAGTTTACTCGCATTATTATCTTATTTTTATAAGAAACAATTACTCTTCTTAATTCTGGAATACCTCCACCTTCAGCCTGTAAGAATATTGGTTCAACATATAAGACACTGTTATTAATAGGAATAACAAGTAAATTACCTCTAATAACATTTGATCCTCGCTGACTCCAAAGACTTAAGAGCTGTGAAATCTCAGATTCTTGATCAATTCGGGATTCAATCTGATTAGGACCATATACCAGTTGATCTTTAGGGAATCTATAAGCAAATAATTCTCCATAATTATCACCATCATTTCGAGCAGCCATCCAGGCAACCATATTATCTCTATTAGATGGAGTAAAGGGAGTCATTAAGATAAATTCTGCCTTTTTTTCACCAGGTAGCTGATTCATTATATAATAAGGCTCGACCGAAGTTGTTGAACCCTGGTAATTTTCCTGAGGAATTTCCCAGACATCCTCACGGTTATAATAAACTACCGGATCCTGCATATGATAATTTTTATAAATCTGAGTCTGAATCTTAAATAGATCCTGGGGATAACGAAGATGTTCTCGGATAGAATCAGGCATCTGATCCAATGATTTAAATAAATCATCAAAGATTTTAGCATAGGTTAAAGCAATTGGATCACTATCATCAACAATGTAATAATCTAAAGTACCATTATAGGCATCGACAACAACTTTAATTGAGTTACGTACATAGTTTTCTCTGCCATTGTAAGGTTGAGAATATGGATAAAGACTGGTAGTTGTATAGGCATCATAAATCCAGAACAATCTACCTTCTGCATTTACAATATAAGGATCACTATCATACTGTAAAAATGGTGCTGCTTTTCGAACCCGCTGATGAATATTACGCTCATACATTATCTGACTCTGATCATTAATATCATCTGATAATAAGATTTTCATCGTATTAAAACGCAGAGCATAAATTGATTTTCTAAAAATATTTGAAATTCCTATACCACCAGTTCCTTCATATTTTATATAAACATTCTCAGAACCCATCGGATAGTGAAATTCTGTTTCTTCTGTATTAACAATTATATAATTATCTGTTTTTTCTCCATAATAAATAGAGCTATTATTTAAATTAATATTTTGATTATTAATTTTAGGAGGAATATCCTGAATTAAAAATTCAGGCTGACCATTACTCTTTACTTTTCCAGCTGGACTCATAGTAACTCCCAGACCATGAGTATATTTTAAAGTTTTATTAACCCAGGTTTGGGCCTGTTGAGCCAGTGCATTTTGATCTAACTCTCTTGCACCAAGCATTACTTGAGTATAGTCATCTCCTAGCTGATAGCGATCGATATCAATATCTTCAAAAGTATAATACTGTCTTAAAGCCTGCAGCTGCTTATAAGTATCCTGTAAAGGTCTATAATCCCAGAGTCTAATATTATTGACTACAGTCTCATATTCCATTAATTCATCATAACTTAATTCCTGATCTGAAAGCTCAAAATCATCGGTCTCAACATCATCAAGACCATAAGCTGCAAGAGTCATCTCAATATTATTTTCAATATATTCTTCTTCTCTATTAATTTCGTTTGGCTCAACACTGTACTGCTGGACAAAGGCTGGATAAACTCCGGTGAAAATTATAGATAAAAGAATCCAGGCTCCTATACCAACAACAAGAGGTTTATAATTATTTTTAAATAAACTGTAAAGTACTGCCAGAGCTACAAAAATCACTGTAACAAATAATATCTTATATCCCAGTAAATTAGCGTTTACATCCGTATAACCGGCACCAAAAACCACTCCATCAGCGGAAAATAAAATATTGTACATTTGAAGTCTGTAATCCCAGGCTTTAAATAGTAGGAAAACAAATACAAGACCTGACATATGTTGCTTTGCCCTGCTGCTTAGTTTACCCGAAATTTCACTAAAAGAATGAATCCCGGTAAAAATGATATAAATAGCTCCAACTAAAATTAAAGAAATTACTACTACTACCATTCCCATTTCACGTAAAAATGAATAAAAAGGTAGAGAAAAAACATAGAATGAAATATCATTATTAAAAATTGGATCTACAGCATTAAATTTAGTTTTGTTTAAAAACTTTAAAACCATTTTCCAACTGTCAGCGGAAATTGAAGAAAATAAAAATCCAAAAATCAAGCTAGCAAATAAATAAATTAAGTTTAAGCGTTTCTTATTGAGCCAAGCAAAAATCTCGTTTCTTTCTTCACCAAAGAGATTTTTAACCCGGTCATCACTCTTAATATTGATGAATTTATTAATGGGTTTTTTGGTGAAATGCAGATTCAAGTAAATGATAGCTGCAAAAACTGCTCCGATTACTAATCTTAAAATAAAATTAGACAGGAACATAATTGTAAATGTTTTTTCAAAATTAAGCTCTTTAAACCAGAGCCAGTCTGTATAAATATTTGCCCCCGTAGAAATAAAAATAATCAGCAAAATAGCTGTTATTGCAAAAACAGAGAGAAAAAACTTAATAGTTTTACTCATGATTTTCTCCTTTCAAATTCTTGAATTCAATTGCAGATTATCTAATTTAGTTTTTCTACAATTTCAAAAGACCTTTTTTCTGCTTCATAAAATATTTTTTCTTGATCAAGTGTTTTTAGTTCATTATTTTCCATTAAAAGCTTACCATCTACAATAACCGTGTCAATACTGCGGCTGTCAGCAGCATAAAACAAATTAGATAAATTCGTGTGATGAGGGTAATAAAAAGTATCACTTTTGATATCAATAAGTTGTAGATCTGCCTTCTTACCTTCTGCAATCAGACCAAGATTATCGAGTTTAAGTGCCTCTGCTCCATTTACAGTTAAAATTTCTAAAATATTATTAGTATCAATAATAGTTGGATCCTCGTATTTTAATTTTTGTAAATAAGAAGCCATTTTTGCTTCTTTAAGCATATCTAAAGAATTATTACTGGAAACACCATCTGTACCAAGACTGACATTAATCTCATTTGCTAAATACTGCTTAATAGGAGCTATACCATTTGCAAGCTTGGCATTACTCATTGGATTATGAGCAACCTGCACTTTCTTTTCTTTAAGAATTTCCAGATCACCTGGCTCTAAATGTACACAGTGAGCAGCCAGAACATGATTATCAAAAAAATCAAAATCAGCTAAATATTGAATTGGAGAGCTCTGATAACTATTTAAGAAATCATTGACCTCTTTTTTGCTTTCAGAAAGATGAATATGAACAGGTAGATTATTTGCTTGAGCCAGCTCTTTTATCTGCTCTAAATAATCCCTACTGCAGGTGTAGGGTGCATGTGGTGCCAGCATAGTTGTAATTCGCCCTGCAGCTGAACCATTATAATCTAGCGCATATTTCAAAGCCTTGTTTAAACCTTGCTGACCATCATTGGCTTCAATCAAACCTTCAGCCAAAACTGCTCTAATTCCACTTTCTTCAACTACCTCTGCAACTTTATCCATTGAAAAATAC
>Ga0306868_1000684_pt1 | contig 20527 bp, 26 predicted proteins | sample AntRauTorckE6832_FD_190411 | JGI IMG/M metagenome (GOLD analysis project Ga0306868, IMG submission 190411) | Saline lake microbial communities from Rauer Islands, Antarctica - Metagenome Torckler E6 #832 (v2) (version 2) | ecosystem: Environmental > Aquatic > Non-marine Saline and Alkaline >... | reverse complement strand
ATCGGCGACCGGGGCACCTACGGCGACCCGGTATTGCCGGACTTCATGGTGTTCCTGAACTGGGATTCACTGCCCTGGTACTGGCAGGGCTTCGACATGGCCTGGTTTGCCTTCGCCATGGTGCTGCTGGTGCCCGGCGCCCTGGCGTTCGTGTTCGGCTACCTGGCCTTCCGTTCCCGTGTGACCGGCGTGTACCTGTCGATCATCACCCAGGCGCTTACCTTCGCGTTGATGCTGGCCTTCTTCCGCAATGAAATGGGCTTTGGCGGCAACAACGGCCTGACCGATTTCCGCGACATTCTTGGCTTCAACCTGCGCACCGACGCCACCCGCCTGGGGCTGTTCATCGCCACCGGCGTCGCCCTGGCCATTGGTTACGTGGTCTGCCGGGCCATTGTCACCAGCAAGCTGGGCAGGGTGAGCGTGGCCTGCCGCGACGCCGAGGCCCGCACCCGCTTTCTGGGTTACCGGGTGGAACGGGTACAGCTGTTCGTGTTCGTGGTGTCCGCCATGCTGGCGGGCGTGGCCGGTGCGCTCTATGTGCCCCAGGTGGGCATCATCAACCCCAGTGAATTCTCGCCGCTGTTCTCCATTGAAGTGGTGGTATGGGTGGCTCTGGGTGGCCGGGCCACGCTGTACGGCGCGGTGATTGGCGCGCTGCTGGTGAACTACGCCAAAACAGTGTTCACCGGCGTAATGCCGGACGCCTGGCTGTTCGCCCTGGGCGGCCTGTTTGTACTGGTGACCGTATTCCTGCCCAAAGGAATCGCCGGCCTGCTGCAGAAACGCATTAAACGCAAAAACGACGATGACCCCGTGAAGCCACAGGAGGCCACCGCATGAGCATGCTGGACCAACTCACCAACCGGGACCAGGTGTTCGATTTCCTGGCCCCGGTGGCATCGCCGGTGGACGTGCGCCACGGGCCGATTCTCTACATGGAAGACGTGAACGTGAGCTTCGATGGCTTCAAGGCCATCAACAACCTTAACCTCACCATTGACGACGGCGAACTGCGCTGCATCATCGGCCCCAACGGCGCGGGCAAGACCACCATGATGGACATCATCACCGGCAAGACCCGGCCCGACACCGGTTCGGTGTGGTTCGGCAGCCGCCACAACCTGCTCACCATGAACGAGCCAGACATTGCCACCCTGGGCATCGGCCGCAAGTTCCAGAAACCCACGGTGTTTGAAGCACTGACCGTGTTTGAAAACCTGGAGCTGGCCATGGCCGCCGACAAGCGCATTCTGCCCACGTTGACCGCGATCATGAAACCCGAAAACCGCGAGCAGATCGACGAAGTGCTGGAAATGATCGGCCTGAAAGACCTGCGCGACAAACTCGCCGGTATCCTCTCCCACGGCCAGAAACAGTGGCTGGAAATCGGCATGCTGCTGATGCAGAAACCCCGCCTGCTGCTGGTGGACGAACCCGTAGCCGGCATGACCGAACAGGAAATGGAACGCACCGCCGAACTGCTCACCGGCCTGGCCGGCAAACAGTCGGTTGTGGTGGTGGAGCACGACATGGGCTTCGTGCGCTCCATCGCCCGCCAGGTGACCGTACTGCACCAGGGCGGCGTGCTGGCGGAAGGCACCATGGACCAGGTGTCGAACGACCCGGAAGTGATCAAGGTGTACCTGGGGGAGGAGGCGTAATGCTGAAGATTGAACAACTGAACCACTACTACGGCGAAAGCCACACCCTCTGGGATCTGGACCTGGACATCCCCCAGGGCCAGTGCACCTGCGTGATGGGCCGCAACGGTGTGGGCAAAACCACCCTGATGAAATGCATCATGGGCGAGGAAACCACCGAAAGTGGCCGCATCACCTTCGCCGGCGACCTGGAACTCACCAAAAAGAAAATCGAAGACCGCTCACGCCTGGGCATCGGCTACGTGCCCCAGGGCCGGCAGATATTTCCGCTGCTGACCGTGGAAGAAAACCTGCGCACCGGCCTGGCCGTGCGCAAAGACGGCAGCAGGAAAATCCCCGAGCGCATCTACGAACTCTTCCCGGTGCTCGAAGAAATGAAACACCGCCGAGGCGGCGACCTCTCCGGCGGGCAGCAACAGCAACTGGCCATTGGAAGAGCACTGGTGATTGAGCCCAGGCTGTTGATTCTGGACGAGCCGGGGGAAGGCATTCAGCCGAATATTGTGGCGCAGATTGGGGAGGTTATTCGTCGGCTGATTGAGGAGGATGGTCTTACCGTTTTACTCGTTGAGCAGAAATTGCCGTTTGCGCGGAAGTATGCGGATCGGTTTGCGATTGTGGATCGGGGGAGAAGGGTTTCTGAGGATGAGATTGGGGGACTGACGGATGAGTTGATTCGGAGGTATTTGACGGTGTGATTTGCAGTAACCGGCGTGACGAATCCTTCCTGGTTTCAATATGTTGCAAACCAAAAGAGGACACTTTCGGAGTCTTGCGTTAGAGTTGCTCCCTAACGATGGTTATAGCGCCGTTTTCTGATGTTCCTACGTGTAAGGAGTAAGCCGTTGCCCTCTGCAACTTTGAAAATGTTCCTGGTCTATGGTGACCCGAAGCGACTTCGTACCGTTGAGCTTTCAAACTGGACGGGGAAAGCCGTTGCAGGTCCAAGAAGTGAATTTGATAGGGTTATTGAGCGGGAAGAATCCATGAATTCTGGGATCTATTTTTTGACAGGTGTAGACCCGGATACGAACAAAAGCGTGATCTACATTGGCGAAGCAGAATGCGTTAGAGATCGAGTAAAGTCTCACTTGGTGAAGGATTACTGGAATCACATTGCGTTCTTCATCAGCAAAGATGAAAACCTCACAAAGGCCCATATTCGCTACATTGAGGGCCGCCTCATTGAATCTGCCAAAACAGTGGGTAGGGCGGGCGTTATTAACGGTCAGGGCAGTGGCTCAAAACTCCCAGAGTCAGATCGTGAAGACATGGAAGTATTCCTTGAAAAGGTCCATCAGATACTGCCCGTGCTTGGCATCGAGAGTTTTGTAAAAACTGGGGGAAATGAAAAGCCAGGCATTGATACTGAAGTTCTGATTTGCTCGATAAAAAACGTAACCGCAACAGGGTACCTCACTCCTAATGGGATGGTCGTTGTTGCTGGCTCTGAGGCAGTGCTGAAGGAAAGAGCCTCAGCAAAAAAATGGCCTGCCGTTCTGGTTCAGAGAAACAAGCTCATTGAGGAAGGTGCTCTTATTGAAAAGGGCGATAAGTGGATTTTTGTTAAAGACACTGAGTTTTCAAGTCCCAGCGCGGCAGCTGCCGTTATTCACGGCGGCAGTGCTAATGGCTTGACTGCTTGGAAAGACAAAAGCGGTAAGCTTTTGAAGGAAATAGAGAGTGAATAGTCGAAAGTATTGACGGGTGGTATGCTTTAGTCTGGGACTTTGCTTATTTTTTCCAGTCGCGGCCTGAATGTGTTTACGAAAGCATTCACAACTCCTGAAAAATAAGTTTTTGTGTCCTGAATTTTTACCGGAGGCCACTCACCCCGCATGGGTTTGTGCGTGATAACGCGGCAGTTCTTGTCGTCCCATTCGATGGCATACGGTAGCTCATTTCCTATAGATTCAGCATCTTCTTTCAGTTCATGATAAAGAGCTACGCCTTCTTCAGAACTAGAGAGCCGTAAGAAGCAACCGATTTCAGATGAGGCTTTTAAAAAATATAATGCTACCCACGCTGTAGTGGCGGATGGTGGCATTGGAAAGAACACGTTACCTCTGGCGAGGGGGGTTGCCATTGGTTGTTCGGGGTCGTCGAGTCTTAGCTCACCAATGAACTCTTTCCAAAATTGATAATATTGCTCAAAGAGAGGGTTGGCTTCTTCTTGCAATTTTTCTTGTGGTGATGATGGCTCCCCAAAACCCGAAATGTAAACTGTCCGCTGAATTTCTTTAGTTTTAAACAGTGTCCTAGGTTGTATAAATGTTAAATCCTTGTTTTCGGTTTGGTAAACGGCAGTCTCTATCATTGCCAATGTGAACTTCATGTTGGCAGTATGTTCTAAATATTGAATCATTGCTTGGGTATCGCTACGAATTCCGTCGCCTGCGATTACAAGCATGAAATCGCCTTGGGAAAGCGAGTTGCTAACACCGTCAACAAATTCGCTTTCATTGGTGTTTGGGTAATGTCGTTCGACCAGTTCGTAAGGGATATTCCCTTTGCCTCCGATTCTGCGAGTGACTTCACGTTGCAGGTCTGAATAACTCCAAGTTTGTAGCTCCTTGGCATAATCAAGAATTTGGCCAATTACCTTTCTTCGAGCCTCGGGATTTCTCCATAGCTTCGTTTCCACGATCACTACCTTTCCTTGTGGCGTTACGTACACGATATCTATCGGTCCAGCGCCTGTTCCCATTTCCATACACAGAGGCACTACATCTCTATAACCCGGATTTATTTCGCCGAAAGGTAGGCTGTTAGGATTTTTGAACAGTTGTTCTTGTAACCATTGCTCGGAAAAACCTTCATTGAAGGCAAGGCGAAAAAGTGGTTGGGCGTGTGAATCTGCGTCGATAAGGAAGGGGGCTGCGCGCAATGTCTTGATCCTGATCCGGAAGCTTTGCTTAGTATCCTAGTTGATAGTTATTGTACTTCAAGGGCTGGCTCTTTTTTACTCCTGGCTCCTGGCTCGTGCTAGCAGGGGAGGCGGAAAACCAAAGAATTTAGGCTAGGTTTCCATTTTGGAAACACCGTGCTATGGTTTCAAAAAAAAGAAACAAGGAAGTTCTGTGCATATAATTTCGAGGAAGCCGTTCAATGACGCCGCGAAGCAGTTTCCCAATGATCGGGATGCACTGGTGAACACCTTCACCACGTTGCGAAATGGGAGGTTTGAAACACCTGATCAGTTACGCCAGGTGTTTCCGTCACTGGACAATTTCAAATACCGGGACAAATGGTGGGTTATCGATATCGGTGGCAACAATTTGCGGATGATTGCCTTCATTGAATTCCGTGATAACCGAATGTATGTGAAACACATTTGCAGCCACGCCGAATACGACCGGCTGACTGACAAATACCGTCGCAATAAGGAGTGAGGCCTATGTTATCGCCTGCTTTTGTTCAAGTTAGAGACGCGCTGGCCCAAGTACCTTTTGTAGCTCATATCGAGACTCAGGATGACTACGAGCAAGCATTGGAGCTGATGGATCAGTTGGTGGACGACTACGACACCAATAAGCCGCTAATTGAGGTCCTGTCTGCCAGTATTGAGCGTTGGGAGGATCAGGCTGCTGAGTTTTCTGACTTTAATGCGGCCGTCGCTGAAACGGACACAGGCATTGCTCTGCTGAAAACCCTGATGGATCAACACGGCCTTGGGATTGCTGACCTGCCGGAGTTGGGTTCAAAGGGCAATGTGAGCAAAATTCTCAGTGGTGCTGAAGGGAAGAAGCTGACCCGCAAACATATGGAAGCCCTCGGCAAGCGGTTCGGGGTGCCTCCGGTGCTGTTTTTCTGAAGTCTCCCAGGGAAAGCGCGACAGATTGCTCTCCTTTAGGTGTTAGCACCGGCAACCGCCTGAACACACCGCCAAAACAACTCCGTCGAGAACAACCGATGCTCGCCCGGCTCTTCAGCCACGAATAACTCCCCACCGGCTTCACGGATGCCTCCCTCGATCATCAGGTTATCGCTCATCTCGAAATCCTCAATCGCGTGGCCCAGTTCATCCCGGTCGGTTTCGCCGGCTGTCGAGGGCGAATCCAAAGGCGGGTTTGCCATGGGACCTCTGAAAACGGATGGAACCACTGAATTTTACCCGGCATTGATGTGTGAAACGAAAAATGATTTATGGTTCAGAAACCAGGTTGCTAAACCAGCGGTATTGAGTTGAATAGACCTGGCTTTCAGATCGGGTCTTTTCCTGTGCGCTACACTTCCAGACAACAGTTATCTTCTTAACTGTCAGAGTGGGGGAGTCAAAATGCCGGGCGCATGGATCTGGAGTCCTCTATGAAACCCGCCCAACGCCGCGGCAGTTCTCTTTCTAGCCCTGATTTTGCGCGCCTGCAGGGTGTCTGGCGTTCCCGGGGTTACGGCACGGTGTTGCTGATCGAGGAAGATTGGTACACCCTTTTTGAAGAAACCAGCATCAGCTGCCCGAAGATTCATGCGGGCAGTATTGAAGAACTTGGCCAATATTACGAAGATTTGGCGGTATCCCCTGGTGGCCAGGCGTTCAGTGCCCATCGGGTAACTGGCGTCGCACGCATCAGATTCCGTCGCCTGAAAGGATTGCCCGCCACTGTCACTGAAAGTCACAGGCACAGGGCAAAGGATCCGCAATACAACTTTGACGTTTTCTGGCGAACCTTTCACGAGCAATACGCCCTGTTTGAACTCAAGGGTGTGGCCTGGGACCGGGCGCATCATGACTATCTTCCCCAGATTAACGCGAACACATCACAGGAAACGCTTTTTGCCATCATGGTTGCGATGCTACGGCCCCTGAAGGATGGCCATATTCGTCTGCATTCACCCTGGGGTCATTACAGGGCAGGTGCCCAGCCGGCGCTCTTCAGGCGGCTGACACGGGAACTTGAAGACGCCAATGATGACCGGGAGCTCACCAGCTACCTGGGCGATCTCAACGAGTCGGCGCGTGACGTGATCCATGAGGATTATCTCGCAAGCGCCGTTAGCCATGGCGGCAACCGGCTGGTGGAGTGGGGGCGCCTTAATGACCTCATCGGTTACCTGAACATCCGGGCCATGGCCGGGCAAAGCGGCAAGTCAGGCAAGCCGGCTGCGGATATCAGTGCGGTCGATAGTGTGATGAAGAGGGTGCTGGCAAATGTTGGCGAGCTCCCCAATCTGGTGATCGATCTTCGCAATAATGGTGGGGGGTACGCTGGTGTCGCACTGCGCTTTGCAGCGTACCTGATGGATCGCAAACGGCTGGCTTTCACCAAGTCAGCCCGTCATGGCAATGGATTCACCGGAAAGCAGTCTGTCTATGTCACGCCTGTCAATGAGACTTACCAGGGCAACCTGTTTGTGCTGACCAGCGAGCTAACGGCCAGTGCCGCAGAAATCTTCGTGCTCTCATTGCTGCAGCATCCCCGTCTCACTCTTATTGGCGAGCCTACCCAGGGCATCCTTTCCGACACGCTCGAGCGCCATCTGCCAAATGGCTGGCACCTGACCTTGTCCAATGAAATCTACCGGGCCCACGACGGTGACATATACGAAGATGTCGGCATCCCGCCACACATCCGTCTCAAGTACCTTGGCCGAAAAGGGCGCGAGGAAGGCAAAGACCCGATGCTGGAGCGGGTAATTAAGTTGGTCGGCGGTTTTGCTAGGATGATGACTGTAGGTTCTGAGTGAATAGTGCAGACACAGAGGCAGCATGAAGTATTTCGCTTACGGCTCGAATATGTCACTCCTCAGATTAAGAGCGAGGGTTCCAAGCGCGGAGCGAATCGGTATGTTCACGCTCGTTGAGCATGCCCTTCGGTTTCATAAGTGGAGCAGGAAAGACAAATCCGCAAAATGCGACGCGCTGTTTACCGGAAATCCGGAGGACTTCGTCATTGGCGCACTGTTTGAGATTCCGCGCGACGAGAAAGGCCCGTTAGACAGGGCTGAGGGTTTGGGCTTCGGTTACGATGAAAAGCGGGTCACGGTTACGGATACTCTCGGGAATTCCCTCGGCGCTTTTACCTACTGTGCAACGTCAACGGATCCATCTTTGCTGCCTCACTCCTGGTATTTGAATCACGTCATCGTTGGTGCGAAAGAAACAGGCGTTCCCGCTGACTACCTCGGCGTCATTTCAGCCACGCGAAGCCAGGAAGACCCTGATCGAAAACGAGATGCGAGAGAGCGGGCCATCTATGATTAAAAGCGGCCCCAGGCCCCGCAAAGATTCTTCAGGAGAAAGCTCATTGAATCAGAAAGGATTACTCACTGCATGGAACGACGCCAAGGGGTTCGGTTTCATTAAGCCGGAGGGCGGAGGTGAACGGGTGTTTGCTCATATCAGCAGTTATGCAGGTCGGGGCCGTCCGGTTTCTGATCGTAAGGTAACTTACAGCATCACGAAGGACAGTCAGGGCCGGCTGAGGGCAGGGCGGTTCCAGTATGCCGGCGCGGCAAAGGTTGGCGCCAGTGTTGCTCCGGGAGTCTGGATGGCCGCAGCTGTCGTGCTGGTATTTTTCGCCATTCTGGCCGGCCTGTTCCATCAAGGTTATCTGCCGGTCTCGATCCTGGCTGCATACGGCGCAGTGAGTCTGCTGCTGTTTGTGATGTACTCGTTTGATAAGCGGGCGGCACAGCGAGGTGGCCAGCGGATCGCTGAGAAAACGCTGCATTTTTTTGAGCTTTGCTGTGGCTGGCCAGGTTCGCTTTTGGCCCAGCAGATTTTCCGGCATAAGACGCGGAAGAGTGGCTATCAGTTCGTTTTCTGGCTGGCGGTGCTGGCCAACCTGGGTGCTCTGGGGTGGCTGCTTGTGGCTCCGGGGCGATGAGTTGGCGCCAACAATTGGGCTTTGGTTTGTCGAAGTCTTTGCCGCCGCTTATCTGGTAGGCAACAACCTGAAATAATTCTGTCCCGGCGTTCCGCTGGCCTCGTGTCTCCTACCAAGGTGTTGTCTATTCCCTGATTCAGTTGGATTTTCAGCGGGGTAGCGGCTCTGTTTGGCGGGTTCTCATGTGTTGACTTGTTCGCTGGGTTTAATCGTAGAATCTAACTCACAATTCGCAATGCCAGGAGCATTTTTATGCGTAGGTTTGTTTCATTGAGAGCTGTGCTGATTTCCCTATCACTGGCGCTCGCACCAATGCTGGCTCAAGCGAAGCCGGTTTGGATTGATGTCCGCACGGAAGCCGAACACCGGCAGAATCACATTGATGGGGATCCGCTCATTCCGCACCGGAACATTCTCGCGCAGGTTACCGAACGGTTTCCGGACAAAGATACGGAGATAAATCTTTATTGCCGTAGTGGAAACAGAGCCGGTAAAGCGAAATCTGCCCTGGAAAGTGCGGGCTACACCAATGTGAAAAACAGGGGTAGTGTTGCCGAGGCGCGGGAGGCACGTAATCCCTAATTAGTGGCAAACCGCGAAAACCGGAATAGATCTTCTAGTTCGGTTATTTGCGTAATCTGGACCGCTTTCTGGCGTTATTTTCCTTCAGGTCCACGCACAGGCAAGCGTCTGAACACACCGCCAAAACAATTCCACTGAGAAAAATCCGTGTTCGCCCGGCTGCTCAGCCACGAATAACCGCCCACCGGATTCACGGATTCCGCCCTCGATCATCAGGTTATCGCTCATCTCGAAGTCTTCAATTGCGTGGCCTATTTCATCCCGGCCGGTTTCGCCGGCCCGTTCCCGGTAGCGCCGGCTGTCCAGGGTGAATCCGAAGGCGGGCTTGCCCTGGCCAATCATGTAACCCACTTCGAACACGGTGCCCGGGTCTGCGCTGATGCCGCGGAAGGGCGTCAGGTTGGCGATGATGGCATCGCAGCTGTCCATGAGTTCACGATTGGCCTGGTAGATTCGGTGGCCGCGTTCGGGTTTTGCTTCGTTATCGGGAAAGGACAGCTCCGTGTCCAGCGGGTCCACACCCTCAAGGCCGGCTTCCCGGAGCAGGCGTTTTTTCTGGGCCACGATGGCCTGGTGTTCCTCTGCCGGAAAGAAGACTTCCGGGCCGGCGAGGTAGATGCGTTTTGGTTTTGCCATTGCCGACTTTACCTACTTCCGTTAGTTTCGTTGGTGTACCAATGAGAGCTGACGCTCCTGACTTTGAGGAATGTAAGCGCCATGATGACTCGCCCAAACCAGCCCAAACCAGCCCAAACCAGCCCAGAGCTTCCCGGAGGCAACCTTGGTGAATAGGCCTTTTTTGAAAGGATATAAGATGCCGTTGTGCCGCGCATTCCTGGTTTTATTTCTTGCTTCGCCCAGCATCTTGATGGCTAGCAGCAATTTGACGTTCGAGTTCAGCGAAAAATCATCGCCTTACAGTTATTCGCAAGGTGTGAGGGCTGTCGGGCTGTTTCCGGATCTGGTGCAGCTGGTGTTCGGTTTTATCCCGGAGTACACCACGAAAAATCGGGCGGTGCCTTGGGCGAGGGCGCAGTACAACGTTAGGCTAGGCCGTTCCGATGGCTTTCTCACGTATCCGTCGAAGGAGCGACAGAGCTACGCAGTCTTTTCAGCGAAACCGCTCTTCACACAGGACTTCGGTTATCTCGTTTACTCGGCTGACAACCCCAACATAAATGTCATCGAATCCGCTACCAGCTTTGCCGACTTGTCCGGTCTGACGGTCATTGTTGAGAAGGGTTCCAAGTGGGAAGAGGACAATATCCCCGGCTATCTGGAGCGTGTGCCTGGCCATGACCTGAATATGATGATGCATCTTCTTATGCTGCGGGAGGCCGGGGATTTTATAGTGCAGCCCGCTGCAGACGCCCGATTAGCCGCTCAGCAACTTGGCTATTCGAAGAAGCTGAGAGTTCGCAAGGTGGATTTTATTCCTGATTCCCTGATCCCGTTTCACGTTGGCATTTCGCGCCAGCTTCCGTCCTCTGATGAGGTGATCAATGAGGTTGATGCGGTCATGCAGAATCCTGAATTTCAGTCACAACGGAAGACTCTGATCGAGAGTTATCGATAGAACCGTTTTTCAGGCATTTTGCACCACCCTCTTTTTTCGTCGGGTCGCGGCCCGATCAATCAGGTAACAAGGAGTTCTGACAAATGATCACACTGATCGCTGGTCTGATTCTGTTTCTCGGCGTCCATTCGCTTTCTATTGTTAACGAGCCACTGCGTGATCGCCTGAACGTAGCCATGGGGATGTGGGTCTTTAAGGGGGTATATTCTTTGGTCTCCCTGGCGGGACTTCTGTTGATTATCTGGGGCTACGAAGCCGCCCGTATGGATCCCACCGTGATCTACACGTCGCCGGGCTGGCTCAAGCATCTGGCCATGCTTTTGCTGATGCCGGTTTTCCCGTTGCTGCTCGCGACCTATTTTCCGGGCAGGATCAAGGCCAAGCTCGGGCATCCAATGCTGGTGGCGGTCAAGCTCTGGGCGGTGGCCCACCTGTTGGTTAACGGCATGCTGCAAGACCTGCTGTTGTTCGGCGCGTTCCTGGCATGGGCGGTGGTCGACAGGATTTCCATGAAGCGCAGAAGCCAGCGCCCGATTCCGACACTGCCGGCCAGCAAGGCAAACGATGCCATTGCTGTTATAGGCGGCCTGGCTCTGTATGTCGTCTTCGTGCTCTGGGCGCACCAGTGGCTCTTTGGGGTGGCCCCGGTCTGATTGGGCTGATTGCTTGTTATTATGTTTTTCGCCTACATGGCAATGCGACCGGCGGTGTTTCTGGTGCTGGCAGCGTTTGTTCTGGTGTTGGGTACGGCACTATTCCGGCCTGGGAGCCTGAGGGGCGATGCAAAACTCATGATGTCTAAAACGAAAAAATGATTTATGGTTCACGTAGCTGCTTAATTGACGGAAGCAAAACAAGGACGTTCGTACAATGGATTTCACCCCGGTCCTCCAGCCGGTTTTTACTGCGCTGTGGTATCTGATCCCCCTCCTTCTCATTGGGGGGGGGATGCTCTGCCCGGTTGTTCCTCGATAAATCCCGTTACCATTTCAGCAAGAACGTTACCCTTCCCACGTAAGATGGCATCACGCAGATCGACCACGTTCTGGTTTCAGAATATGGCGTTTTCGCGGCTGAAAATTGATTAATCAAAAGGAGAATTTATGACGGCTCAACGTTTCACCGAATACAAGATGGTTCATATCGCAGAAGGTGGTTGTGGCACTTTGTTGCTTGGCTCTTCGGGCTTGCCCATGAAGAAGATTGAAGCCGAGTTGAATCGCTACGCCTCTGAAGGCTGGCAGGTTGTATTCCAGGTTCTGGAGATGAAGCGATTCTGGCTGTTTTGGCAGCGCGAAGCTGTGATCGTTACATTGGGACGCTAACCGGTGCTGAAAACGCTAGCGCTGAAGGCCATCGGGTTTTATCGCCGCACCGGCGGTGGCACCCGATGGTTTGGCGTTGACTGCAATTTTGAACCGAGCTGTTCAGCCTATTCGGAGGAAGCCATCCGGCAGTTTGGTCTTCGCAGAGGGCTGGCATTAACGTTTCACCGCCTCAGAAGGTGCAACAGGCCGGATTCGATCTGTAAATGTATTGAGCCGGTCGCATGGGATATCGAGCATGTTGAAGCAAGAAGAAGTTGAGGCTGAGGAAGAGTCGCTCAGGAAGGCGATTCGCGAGCTGTCAGAAGATCGAAAAGCCGAATTCTATCGGCAAGCCGGGAAAGCCGTTAAAGACCCGGATACATACGCCGCATTGAACTGGTTCTTTATCGCAGGGCTGCACCATTTTTATTTGGGGCGCTGGCAACTGGGGCTGCTTGATCTTGGGGCTCTGGTTATTGCCATTGCGTGTTTCTCGGCCGGATTGATTTGGGCGGGTGTTGCTTTGCTCGTCGTCGTGTATTCCTGGGAGCTGTGGCAGCTGTTCAGGTCGCAGATTATTGTTCAGGACTGGAATAATCGGCTGTATCGGGATTTGTTGCGCCGCCGCTGACTGCTGGGCGACAGGGCCGTTTCGGTGAATCTAGCGCATCGGATGGCTATAATGGCGTACCTTTAAACCACCACAGAGAACCCTATGCCCATCGAAAAGAACCAAGTCGTCCTGTTCCACTACAGCGTCCGTGATGAACAGGGCAATGTTGTAGAAGACTCCCGTGACGGTGAGCCGAACGCCTACCTGCATGGCCACGGCGGCATCATCAAGGGGCTGGAAGAAGCCCTGGAAGGTCGCGAAGCAGGCGATGCTTTCAGCGTGACGGTTACGCCGGAAAAAGCCTACGGGCAGCGTAAGCCCGATGCTATCCAGCGCGTTCCCATTAAGCACTTGGTCGGCGCCAAGCGCTGGAAGCCGGGCATGATCGCCCAGGTGCAAACTGAAAAGGGCCCGCGCCATGTTCTGGTTGCCAAGGTCGGGCACAAATTTGCGGATGTCGACACCAACCATCCGATGGCGGGCCGAACATTGACTTTCGATGTTGACGTCATCGAAGTGCGCGCTGCCGATGCGGAAGAGTTAGCGCACGGCCACGCCCATGGGCCGGGTGGGCATCACTGAAGCATGAAAAACGTTTGCTCGGAAGAGGCGTTGTCGGAGCTGCTCCAGTCCAACCCTGCGGTGCTGCTCCTGTTTGGCGGAGCGAACTGTGGCGTTTGCCAGGCCATTAAGCCCCAGTTGGAAAAGCTTGCCAGCGAGGAGTTCTCGCGCCTGGTTACCGCTTACATCGATTGCCAAGCAACTGCGGGCGCACTGTGTGCGGCCCGCGGGATCTTTTCGCTGCCTGTTGTCCAGTTATGGTTCGAGGGGCAGCGGTTTGCGGAATTTGTCAGGGTGTTTTCCATCGGTGATGTGCGAGCTGCGTTGGAGCGACCTTATAGGCTTGTGACTTAGCCAGAGCAAGAATTCGGGCACTAGCTTCGGGTTAACGCAAAGCTCAGCAGCCACCGATTCCCGCGCTCAATTCTGGAGACCCGGTGCTGGTAAAGGTCGGGACGAAACAGGTAGAGCCGCCCGGCGAGATTGAAAACGTTCTTCTCACACTGGAACTTGCCACCGGTTTCGGGTTTTACCAGCACGAGGTTGAGTTTGTACAGCCGCCCCTCGGACACCATGTCCACGTGCGGTACTACCTTGTGACCTTCCGGGTATCGAACCAGGTAGATACTGAGGTGTCTGGAATGAAACAGAACCCGGGTTTTGACCTTCGCTTTCATAACGGGCTTTCTAGTAGCACGAGTTGGGCGCGGCGCTCGGGTTGATCTCGTCTGCCACTTCTTCAGGATCGATGCCGTGCCTGTCCAGCACTTCCCGGACAAAGTTCACTTGCTGAAGAATCCTGTCTGCGTCGTCACCATACTCAAAGCGGTTCACTTCCACCGGCTGAGGCATGAAGGTGAAGGCGGTTTTAAGGGCTTCCAGAGTGTCGTTGTCTGCCATGGGGTGATCTCCTGAAGGTTTGGTTGTGGGCGATTGTTCTGCCTTAGAAATACGAGCTTTTCACGAAGTTGGTTTTATCGTCGTTGACTGGGTGAGCGTTAGTCACTCAGATTCAGGCCCATTTCCCAGAAATCGATTTCCAGGCGTCTGGCGCCAGGGAGCCGTCACCCAGCTGTCGCACAAAGCGGTGCTCGATGTACGCCTGCCATTCCTCCGGGTAGGCGTTTTTCAGATCGTTGAATTGATACGTCATGATTGCTTGCTGCTCCCGGTTTGGATAAGCGTTGGATGTATCATACAGACAATGTGTTGGAGGCTGCTCTCAGTTCTCGGTATCTGTTGTTGTCATCCGATGAATGTCCAGGCCAACACCCTCGTGATCTTGTTTCCCTGCTTCATCTCTATTTCCCGCACATCAGCAGCGCCGAGCTTACGAATCAGCTTCTTTGCAGGCTTAACATTGTCGGCTTTTGAGACCAGGCTGGTAAACCAGCGACATTGAGTGGAATACGCCTGGCTTTCTCTGATCAGCTTTTTCAGAAACAGCTGTTCACCGCCCTTACACCAGAGCTCTGCGCCCAGCCCGCCAAAGTTCAGAGTGGGGGATCCGGTTTTTGCTTTTTGTTCACCGCGGCTGCGAGCCAGGTTATTGAGTTTCAGCCGGTTACCTTTGAGCGCTTCATCGAGCGAGGCATGGAAAGGCGGGTTGCATACGCTGACGTCAAAGAACTCCCCGGGTTGAATGATCCCTTCAAACATGTGGTTTTTATCGTGCTGCGCACGCAGCGTGAAGCGTTCTTTGAGTGTGGGGTTGCTGGCAATAATGGTGGCGACGTTCTCGAGCGACTGGGCGTTAATGTCACTACCAACGCACTGCCAGCCGTATATCTGGCTGGCCAGTAGCGGGTAGATTCCATTGGCTCCAGTGCCTATATCCAGCAGCTTGATGCCGGGCTGTTCAAAGCCGGGTTCAACGCCAAGCAGGTCTGCCATGTGATGGATATAGTCGGCTCTGCCGGGGATTGGCGGGCAAAGCGCGCCCTCTGGAATGTCCCAATCGACAATGTTGTAGTGTTGCTTCAATAGCGCGGCGTTGAGCGTTTTTACGGCCACTGGGTCTGCGAAATCGATGGAAAGGTCGCCATGGGCGTTCGGCTTCACATGGTGGGCCAGCGCTGGGTGGCTTTTTATCAGAGCCGGGAAGTCATAGCCTAGGTTGTGTAGGTTCCTGGGGTGTAGGCCTTTGCGAGCGGGTTTTGCCTGGCGTTTTTTGCTTCGATGGAGGCTGTTCACAATAATAGGCCCGAGGTTTGGGGTTTCAATAGTAGAGGGGTCTGGCTTGGTTCGTGATTATAATCTTGATTTCTCTGGATCTGCCCTGATGGTTTAAACCAGTATGCAACCAGAGGCAAATTGATAATGACCGATATTCGACACCTGGTGTGTCCCCATTGCCACAAAGTGAATCGCGTACCCGCCGATAAACTGTCATCCGGCGGCAATTGCGGTGCCTGCAAACAGCCGCTCTGGCCGGATCAGGTTCTGGAGCTGGGGGACCAGAGCTTTGCTGCCCATACCGCACGCAGTGACGTGCCGGTACTAGTGGATTTCTGGGCCAGCTGGTGCGGCCCGTGCAAAGCGATGGCGCCTCAGTTCGAGCAGGCCGCGAAAGCCTGGCGCGGTAAAGTGCGCTTTGCCAAGCTGAATACTGAACAATCCCCCGGACCGGCCGGTCAGTTTGGCATTCGCAGTATACCCACACTGATCCTGTTCCAGAATGGCCGCGAACTTGCCCGCCAGAGCGGCGCCATGAACCAGGCGCAGATCAGCCAGTGGCTGCAATCGAATGGTATCCGGTAGGGATGACCGGGGCTTTGCAGCCTCAAGGCGCTCTCTCTTTGCTCTAGTTCTTTACGCAGACAAACAGGGCATTGCCGGACTGCCCGTCCCAGGGTTCTATTTTGCCGTAGTCGTGTTCGAATATATGAACCTCGAAATAGGGAGACAGCAGCTGTTCAAGTTCTTCGAAACCCACCGCCACCATGGGATGCTCGTCGTTCCAGGTCTCGGTGGCATTTCGCGTGGTTTTTGTGATGCACAGTTTGAGTGACTGTTGCTCGCCATGGCCGCGGTAGTGCCAGCCAGAGCTGAATGTGAAGGATCCGTCCCGGTGCTCTGCGGTGTGGGTAACGAACAGGTTGTTATCGATCCGGTTCTTGTCCACCGCATTGAAGCAGAAAACACCATTGGCCTGCAGGGCATTGTGGGCACTGGCGATGCAGGATTTGAGACGGTCGATATCACGGTTGTAGTGAATGGAGTACAACAAGCAGGTGATCAGATCGAAAGGCTGGTCAAAGGCAAAGCTGCCAATGTCTCCCAGGGTGAACTCGGCTTCAGGGCAGCGCGCTTTCGCTTTATCCAGCATAGGCTGGTTGATGTCCAGGCCCTCGCTTTGGTAGCCAAAGTCGAGGAAATGCCGGATGTGGGGGCCGGTTCCACAGGCCAGGTCCAGATGACTGTTGCCGCCGTTTCCGAACAGTTGGTTAAGCCTGCGCACGCCGTTGCTTTGTTCCGGGTAGTCGATGTCGACACACATCAGATCGTAGTAACCGGAGAGGTCGGTGTAGAGTTTGTTGGACGGCTGCATTATGGTTTTCATGGGGTTGGGGCTTTTACAGAGCTGTCCCGGGTGCGCCGCCACCTGATCAGCACCTTATGCAGCTCCTCCACAACCAGCAGGCTCATGGCGAAGGCCAGCAGCTGCAACCATTCATTCAGTGAAATCGGCTGAATCTGCAGCACATCGGAGAGACCCGGGGTGTACATGGCGCCAATGTGGGCCAGTTGCGCCAGGGGAACAGCGAGCATCAGGAATGGGTTGCGCAGTAGCGGAATTCTGAACAGGGAGCGGGATTCCGAACGGCTGTTCAGCGCGTGGATGTTACCAAAGAGCACCATCAGCATCAGCGTCAGATTGCGGGCTTCTTCAATAGTCTGGCCCTGGTTGAGCGTCCACTGGAAGTTGAGGAACGCGACCAGCCCCATCCATGATCCCACCACCAGCACATGTTCAATGATGTGTTTATCGAACACCGGCTCCTGGGGAGAGCGCGGCTTTACAGACAACTCGCCGCCTTCCTTTGGTTCAAAGGCCAGGGCGACGTCCTGGAAGCCGTTCGCCACCAGGTTCAGCCAGAGCAGCTGTACCGCGATCATGGGCATGGGCAGGCCGCCCAGCACACAGAAAAAGAACAGCAGAATTGCTGAGAAGCCGGTGGCAACCAGCAGCCCGATCACCTTGCGGATATTGTTATAAACCACCCGCCCCTGTTCGATGCCGGCGACGATGGAGGAGAAATTATCGTCGGTGACGATCAGGTCCGCCGTTTCCTTGGCGACATCGGTGCCGCGCTTGCCCATGGCGATGCCCGCATGGGCCTGGCGCATGGCCGGGGCATCGTTGACCCCGTCCCCGGTAACGGCGACGAAATGCCCGTCCCGCATGAAACTGTCCACAATCTGGGCTTTTCTGGCGGGTTCGATGCGGGCGAAGACACGGGCCGGGCGAATCAGCTGGTCGACGGCCGCCTGGTCCCGGCTGCTGGCTTCATCCAGCATGGGGCCGGTAACCACTGTTGCGTCTGCGCTGCACAGGCCCAGTTCCAGGGCGATGGATTTGGCGGTCGCGGGATGGTCGCCGGTGACCATGGCAACCTCAATACCGCCGGTGCGGCATTTTTCGATGGCGTCAAAGGCTTCATGGCGGAGTGGGTCGATCATCGCAACCATGCCCAGAAAGACCATGTCGGCCATCTCATGGTCGCCGGCTGACGAGGCTTTCTTCGCCAGAGCGATAATCCGGTAGCCGCGGGATGCGAGGTCGGTGAACTGGCTTTCCAGGGCGGGTTTGTCGATTTCTGTGGAGCCCTCGCTGGTTGCCATCCGGTTGCACATGGCCAGCATCTTTTCCGGGCTGCCTTTGGCGTAGATGACGGTTTGATCGCCAACCCGGTTGACCACGCCGCTGTAGGCTTTTTCCGATTCATAGGGAATCAGGGCAATCTGCTCCTGCCGGGTTCGCAGATCGGTGATGGACATGTCCAGTTTTTTGGCCATCACCAGGAAGGCGATGTCGACGATATCGCCCTGGGAAACCCATTCGCCGCCGCTATAGTCCAGGTAGCTTTCATTGGCGAGGACACCTGCGACACTGAGTTCCCTGAGATTCTCCGGGCCCGTATCCACCTGGGCTCCGGCATGGCCTGTGATCTCCCCGCCGGGTGCCACGCCTTCGCCAGTGACATCGAACTGGCGCCCATCAGGCAACATTACCTTGCGGATGGTGAGTTCGTTGACGGTCAGGGTGCCGGTCTTGTCGGAGCAGATGAGGGTGCAGGACCCCAGGGCTTCCACCGCCACCAGCTTGCGGATGATGACGTTGAGCTTTGCCATGCGGCTCATGCCGATGGCGAGGGCAACGGTCAGTGCAGCAGGCAGACCTTCAGGAATGACCGACACCGCCAGGCCAATGCTCATCAGAACCATCTCTTCGATGGAATAGCCGCCATCCAGGACCATCAGGCCTGCCAGGGCGGCAATGGCCAACAGAATGCCGAAGGCCAACTGGTAGGTGAATTTTCGGATGCGGATCATCAGGGGCGGTTCAGCAGAGGTTTTGCCGGTAACGCCCTGGGCAATCTTGCCAAGTTGGGTGTCAGAGGCGGTGGCGATCACCCGGCCGCGCCCGCGCCCATGGGTGATGATGCTGCCGGCAAAGCACTGGTCAACCCGTTCCGTGAGCGGCGCGTTGTCCTTGCTGGCCGAATCGGCATTCTTGGCAACCGCCAGGGATTCCCCGGTGAGCATGGATTCATCCACCGCCAGGCTGCTGGCGCTGAGCAACTGGATATCAGCCGGCACCTTGTCGCCTGAAGAAAGCAGAACAACATCGCCCGGAACGATCTCTTCGACGTCAACGGTGACAACCTGGCCATCCCGAAGCACGTGGGTGGTGCCTTTCATCATTTGCTTCAGTGCGGCGGCCGCCTTCTGGGCCGAAAACTCCTGGACCGTGCCGATCACCGCGTTGATCAGCAGGACGATCAGGATGAAAACCCCGCTGGGGGTCTGGCCGAGTGCAAATGAAACCGCGGAGGCGATCAGGAGGATGTAAATGAAAGGGCTGAGGAATTGTCGCGCAAACACCTCCAACACACCCGGCATGGGCGGCGTGGGTAGCTGGTTGTAGCCGTATTTCTCCAGGCGTGCACTGGCTTCCTGGTGGGATAGCCCGTTGTTCGGGGGTTCCGGTGTGATGGGGGGCTCTGGGGTTGTGCTGTTCATGGTTTTATAACGCGCCATCTGGAGTTCGGTAAAACCGGAAAAGAAGCCTGTTTTTGGTTTGCAGGTATCGGCAACGGGCTTCGCTAGTATGGACGACTTTCTGGAGAACTCTGAGGAATTCTCCAGCTAAGAGCAATAATCGGATGGAAAAGCCTGGCAAAGTTCGTTGTACTTGCCTTGTGCATATTGAAAGGGGGTTACGTCATGTCGATTCCATCAGAAGAACTGCGAGGAGCTGGGGGAACAGGTGAGGTTATTGTCTATGCGTGTTGCTCCACCGCCTTGGGCCTGATGGCCATGGCAGCAACAGATAAAGGCGTCTGTTTCGTACAGTTTGGTGAGGACGAGGCCTCTCTGGTCGACTGTCTGCAAGCGGAATTTCCCCACGCCGAACTGACCCCGTCCCTGGCTCGGAATGCGCCCGAACTGGACGCCTGGGTGCTGGCGCTGGATCAGCACCTCACGAACGGCGCTCCGAGGCCCGACCTGCCACTGGACCTGCGCGGTACCGCGTTTCAGGTGAAAGTGTGGCGGTTCCTGCTAAGCATCCGTGAAGGCGAGGTGTTCAGTTACAGCGAGGTGGCGGTGGGGATTGAAAAGCCCAAAGCGGCGCGCGCGGTTGCCTCCGCCTGTGGGAAAAACCGCATTGGCGTGTTGATTCCCTGCCATCGGGTGTTGAGAGGGGATGGTGGGCTTGGTGGTTATCGCTGGGGGTTGGACCGAAAACGGGCGTTGCTGAATGCGGAGAGAAAACGGCAGGGTTACATATAATGTGCCGAAGACTGGCATCTGCCCTCTCCGTGTTTTGCTCCGTGCCGTTTAAAGGCAGCAGGCTTTGTACTTCTTGCCGCTGCCGCAGGGGCAGCGGTCATTCCGGCCGGGTTTAAGCTGGCCTTCGCTGGTTTCACCGCGCAGGTAATACCAGCACCCATCTTCCTTGAGGAAATCGGATTTCTCTTCCAGATAGCCCCAGCCATTCCCCACGCGATAAAGTGCCCGGAAGTGCACCAGGCCCTGATTGCCGTGTTCGTGGCTGTCCAGAATGTTCAGCGATGCCCAGTCCGGCGAGTCGTCCAGGCTCAGGGTGGCTGGCCGTGTGTTGGGGTGCCAGGTGACTTTCAGGTAGTCAGCCAGCAATGGGTTGTTCATAA
>Ga0306868_1000681_pt1 | contig 20652 bp, 25 predicted proteins | sample AntRauTorckE6832_FD_190411 | JGI IMG/M metagenome (GOLD analysis project Ga0306868, IMG submission 190411) | Saline lake microbial communities from Rauer Islands, Antarctica - Metagenome Torckler E6 #832 (v2) (version 2) | ecosystem: Environmental > Aquatic > Non-marine Saline and Alkaline >... | reverse complement strand
AGCGATGCCGAATAACCTCTACTGTATACATGTACCGCCTGAAGATGATATTGGCATTTTGTTTACGAAAGCAAAAATTATGACCGTCCTGATTTCAGCAGTTTATGGGGCGGCCGGGAATAGCTGCAAGCCTGAAGCGAAAAGAGGCTGAGCTTAAGCGCCAATAAAAGCGCGATATCCTCGCATAATACAGCGCTTAACGCATCTGTTTTGTTTTGGGGAACTTCTTGTTACGGGGAAGGAGAATAGAAGATATGCATCATCTGCGGTTCGTCGTTGTGAGGGAAGGTCGATGTGTTTACCCTGGGGGTTGCCATTTACATGCGTCCGGCGGGTTGCGAACATGGGCGCACACATCGGTGCGCCCCTTGTAAATCGCGCGCTTGGTGGCGTGGTTTATTCCGAGGGGTGGGTTACACTACCAACGGGTAAATTAGCGTATGCACGTATACCCCTGTGTTTATTCCGGAGCTGAATCAATCTCTTCAATGATTCTATGGATCGTGTCCGCAAGAGGCTCTATCTTGTGCTGGCATACCCAGAAAATTTCTTCTGCATCAATGTCGAAATAATGATGCGAAATGATGTCACGCATCCCCTTTGCACCCTTCCAATCGATCTCCGGGTAACGGGGCAATACAATAACTGTCTATCCGTTATCTTATCGATATTTTTAAGGCTTTCTCCTGTTGCTATCAATAGCATACAGATGGAATCGAGCTTTTCCATCCCCTCCGGCGTATCGGTAAAATAAGTGACACTATCTACCGGCTCAAAACGTGTGAGTATTTTACCCAGTGCCTCCTCTGTCTGATGCAGAATATGCAGCAGCAATTCCCTATTGTACATACACCGCTTCTTTCTGGATATTTTTCTTTAGCAGCGGGTTCATCTTTTCCCGCATTCGTACTATATCAACAGGACAATTCAAGTCCTGCTGCAGATCCTCCTTTATATGCACAATAATATACGGATCAGGGACTTTGATTTTTACCACAATATCCACATCACTTGCAGAATGTGCCTGACTACGCGCATACGAACCGAATATTCCCAGCTCTTCAATACCGTATTTATCCGCATTGAGTCGTTTGTACTCGCTCAATTTATGCAGCAGGGTGTCTCTGTTCATCATGGCCTCGATTGATTGATGGCGGGGATTGTTTCCATATGCGTCGATAATAGCATGGAATTGAAACGGTGCAAATGTGCCCCATGCATGGGTTTGGTGGGTTGCGCAGGATTGGTGCATCAATTTACGCGTATGTCAGTATACGATTGTAGAGACGTTGCAAACCCGCGCCACATTGTGCACTATCAGTGCTTCCAGCAAAAACGTCTCTGGACGTGATCTTTAATGTTGAGCAGCAACACAGGTTCCGACTCTTCCTGCGGCACAAAATATAAAATCAAAAAATCGCGGGCCCCGGCTTTGAGGATATATTCACGTAGCACAACATTTTTGCCATTTACCAGGCGTTTCCGTGCAGGGGCAATATAATTAAATGCAGAGATATTCTGCACCATCTCCGCATAACTGTGGTGTAATTGCTCCACAAAGCGCACCGCCCCCAGCTCTGCATAGTAATCAAGAATCTCCTGCAGACGCGCCACAAATAGAGGCGTGGCTACAACTTCATGTTTCATCTTTACGCTCTGCGCACTTAGTAGCTGTGTTATATGCCGCTGCAAACATGGTCTCGATCTCCGCGTTTGCAACGGCCTTGCCTGTAAGCTGGTAATCCTCCCAGGCCTGGAGCGCTTCGGCCTCAAAGCGCATATCCTGTTCAACATAATCAATCGACTGGCTGCCTAGATCTTCGAGCAAAGCCCCCATCGAACGTCCCGTTTTACGCGCCAGATGTTCCAGGCGTGCGGCAAATTCTTCGCTTACGCGTACATTGAGTTGACGTGGCATAATGATCCTCCCTGCTTTGTGTCTATATCATTTCATAGCACATGATAGCACAATTGCAGAATAACGCATCAGGGGTTTGGATGAGCTCGCACACCCGTCGATGCCGGGATCGCATGATGGGGGTTGATGCATTGCGCACGCATGGTGCATCAATCCACACGTATGGCGGCGTGCGATGATTGATCCGATGGCGGCAAATGGGGCTATCGGGGGATGGGGGATGCAGCAAGGACATATCATCCTTTATGCCATAAATAATTCTTATTTATCCGCTATTGGCACGATATCTCCAATATCCCGGTTCGCGATGGAGATTCATGACTGCAAGAACAAATATGCCTTCCTGTTCTATTGAATACAAAACAGCATACGGGAAACGCCGCACAAATGATCTTCTAACCTTCCCTTCCAATATTCCCCAGGCTTGAGGAAATGCGAGCGTCCGCTTTATTGTTGTATAGACCTCCAAAGCAAAATCGTGACCAAGTCCTGGATCTATATCTTCGTAATAGTCTATGGCGTGATTTAACTCTGCTTCTGCTTCGGGATGAAAGGAAAAGCTCATCTACCCAATCGATCCCATATTTTTTCGAAAACTTCTTCACCGGAAACAGCCGTAACGCGTCCTGATCTTAACTCATCCAGACGCCTCCCTGCTTCACTGGCCCATTTCTTATCATTTTCCGATTCAAGTCGGTTCAAGCTGCGCAGAAGGGAGTCAACAACGTGGGCCCTTTCTTCAACGGGAAGGGATACAGCCTGATCTATCAACTCTTTCGTGTTCATTATGGCCCCCATTGGTTAATCAAATAGGATGATGGTACTTTTGAGAGTAGCATGAAATTGAATATGCGCAAACAAGGAGGTTAGGCGGTAAAGCGGTTGTAGAGACGTTGCATGCAATGTCTCTACGCTGAAATGACGCGGTTTGTGGCGGGGTTGCACCGATGGTGAATAACACCACCGGCACATAAATTTACTCGATGCACGTATACCCCAGGGTGAATGTAGTCTCAACCCGGGGCGGAAATGAATTGGTTTTGGGTGCGTTCAGACCTTACCCTTCGGTATTTACAATATTCCCGCGTAGGTCGTTAAGGCGCTGGGTCAGGTTCAGAAGCTCCTCCGGGGGTATCTGGCGGATCACCTCATCGGTCTTGGGATCTACCACCTTAACCACCATCTCCTGCGCTTCATCGTCGTTTTCAAAACGCACACTGTAAAGGCCGTCCTCAGTCAGGGATTTAATCTGACTCAAGAGTTCTTCGGGCTGCACCTGATCGGCGCGCTGTTCGCCTTGCGGCTCAGGATTTTCCTGTTGCTGCTTGCGCTGGGTGTCGAGCTGCTCGGGGGCCTGGGTTGATTTCTGCAGGGTGTTACCTGCAATGTTTGCTGCATCTCCTCGCATGGGATTCCTCCTCCCTGGGGGGTGTTGCTGTGTTTTTTTGTGCCTGAGGTTTCTACACCGATGGTGGTTAGCCACTGTAGGGGCAACCCCCTGTGGTTGCCCTGGTTGTTGCGTGCATCATACGTTTATTGCGTTGCCACCGTTTGGATGGGCAGGCACAGGGGCCTGCCCCTACGGGTGCGGTGCGTATGTATATTGTGTGTTAACCACCGTTGGTGCGATGCCACTGTAGGGGCACGGCATGCCGTGCCCCTACATTTCAGGTTTAAGCGTAGGATTAAAATGTCCATCCTACATCAGATTAGAGATTGAAATTAACCCAAGAGGCTCAGGGCCAGCTGCGGTGCCTGGTTGGCCTGGGCGAGGATGGATACACCAGCCTGCTGCAGAATGTTGTTCTTGGTCATGCTTGAGGTCTCCTGCGCGATATCCGCATCGAGGATACGGCTGCGTGCGGCGGAGAGGTTCTCAGACACGTTGGACAGGTTGGCGATGGTGCTTTCAAAACGGTTCTGTACCGCACCCAGGTCACCACGAGCACTGTCGATCTCAGCCAGGGCGTTATCGACTGAACCAATAGCAGCTACTGCACCTGCACGTGTTTCGATGTCGATATCTTCAACGTTGGTGGTCTCAATTGCTTCAGCACCACCTGAAATTGCAAGTGTGCCATCATTGTCAAGACCTATAGCGCTTGAGCCATCAGTGATGGAGTATCCACTTCCCGCTATAACGTTGCTGACCAGATCGGCCGCAGAAGCTGCTGTAATTTCAGTGCTACCGGAAGCAATGCTTAAGGTAATGGTATCACCAGAGATACTAGACTCATTTATACTTGTACCAGTACCCTGGGTTACAGCAATGGTGTATTCCTTATTTCCAGCACTGCCAGCTGTAGTAGCATTGACTTCAATGCCCTGAAACTCGCCAGACGCTGATTGAGCAGCGACCAATTCACTCCCTGCATCAGCTTCGGCCAAGTCAGCAGCGGCAGCACTATTAATGCCAAAGCTGATGGTCTGATCGGTACCTGCATTAGCACCTACCTGGAAGGTGAAAGCATCGGCAGCACTTACGTTTCCATCCAGAAGAGACTTACCGTTAAACTCTGTGGTTGAAGCGATACGATCAAGCTCATCCTGAAGCTGGGTTACCTCAGCCTGGAGAGACTCACGGTCAGTATCGGTGTTGGTATCGTTGGCAGACTGTACAGCGAGTTCGCGGATACGCTGAAGGATGTTGGTACTCTCCTGCAGAGCACCCTCAGCGGTCTGGGCCAGAGAGATACCGTCGTTGGCGTTACGTGTTGCTTGGTTTAGGCCACGGATCTGCGCAGTCATACGGTCGGAAATCGCCAGACCCGCTGCATCGTCCTTGGCAGAGTTGATGCGCAGACCGGAAGAGAGGCGCTGCATCGACTTGTTGAGATCTGCCTGAGAAGAGTTGAGGTTACGCTGTGCGTTGAGGGATGCGACGTTGGTGTTAATTGTTAATGCCATGATGTTCCTCCATGAGTTTTAAGTGCGGGCTTCCATGCCCTGTGGTTTGGGTGGGCAAACCTTTATTTGCCCTACGTTTTGTTGGGGCGAAAAATCTTTCGCCCTTACTGCCGTGTTGCGGGGATGCGTTTAGGTTTGTGCGAGAATTCGTCCCCCCCTTTCTGTACGCTTATTTTCCCCTCTGGTCTGCTTGTCGGCAGGTTTAATCCGTGGGTTTAGAAAATTTTCTTTCCTATACATTTTTTTCTGTCGCAGGGTTAAGAGCTTGATCATCCACATCCCAGCTCATTTCTTCTACAAACTCGCAAATCTGCTTGTACCCTTCATTGTAGACGCTTTGCCATTCTTGTTCATTATTGGTAAAGCACAACATGCGATACCATGTCGACAAAAGGTCATTCATCACATCGATGTAGGGATTGATACGATTGTCTCTATTTTTTAAAATTGCTCGCGGGAGCTGCTTCTCTGCCTCAGCTTTGAACTGATCTATTTTTAGGGTAAATTTACGCCAGTTGAATTTTGTCATTTTCAATTCCTTCAACATGGCCTTTTTGTACTCTTCCAGTTGCTGCTCACCGTCAAGTTTATAACTTTCCCAATGTTTGCCTTCTTCCAATATAGAAAACATGGAATAAATATTTTCGACATCGGGGGATTTGTCGTAATTCGTAACTGGAATAGAATCGGAAGAACAGGGTTGTGCGCCATTAATCCGTGCTCCGTCAGAGCAGTTAAATATATCAATTCCTTTACCAATATATGCAATTGCCTGTTCTACCTGTAAGCGCGCTTGATTAAAGTAAGATTGCGTATAGACCACATCTTTGGCGGAAAAATTTGCCGGTACTTCTACATTGCTGGAACCTATGCCGGTTTTTTGCATGTCTTCTTCTTGATAAACGGAACTGTCAGAAGTGTGAGTCTGGGCTGTATCACGGAAACCGAAATCGAGACCGAAGATATATATTTGTTTCGGCTTACAACGACAGGCAAAGGCAAAAGCGGTGTTTCCTGTGGTGGGTGACATAAATGGCACTGTAGCGTTGAACTTCACTGGATATACTTCCCCGGCACCTGGAAGCATAAAAACTTTATCGAATGAGTCAAATTTGTTCGGCACATCGCCAACGTTCGTTACCATGGGGATACTAGGATCTAGCTGCAGACGTTCATAAAGCTCAGGTTCCCAACTTCTAAACTCAAGGCTGATTTGGAAGTCGGGTTTAATTCCGTGTTTCTGTAAGGCTGATACCGCGCTATATGCAGAGAAAATTATCATTTGATCTTGATTTTTTTTCAGCCACTCAAGATCCTGATCCAATGATGGGCCTGTGCCAACTACTGCAATGCGGCTCTCGGGTGACAATTCACCTTGTCTTACATATATTTTCTTACCCAACGTAATATTTTTCATTGCCTGTCTGAGAGCTTGCAGATGAAACTCGGCAGGCACCCAAATATCATAGGAGTGTCGCCATTTCAGGCGGAATTGTCGCGTCAAGGGCTCAACTTTATCGGAGGCGTAACCAGGTAACACGCGTACCCATACAGGCGCGGTATTTCTGGCATTAGAAAAAAACCTGTTAATATGGTTATGCGGAAAGTCTTCTCCGACATTCAGAATTAATCCACCAAAACGCTTGTCGAACTCCTGATAGTCAAGAAAATAACAAGACAACACAAAACGACTAAATTCCGGCTCGATAAAGGCCGCATTGTTGAGTTGGGTGTTACTCAGATAGTGATCAATGTGTAAGCCGTGAAATATCCCAATAAATAAAGTGGAGTTGGAAAAACGTTTTCCGTTTGGGAGTTTAGGCAAGTTAATTATGCGATTTTTCATGCGTTCAAGTAACCAGGGGAATCGCCCTAACAAGCTTTCCTGCAATTTGCGCGTAAACTGCGAATAAACTCCATAATCAGGATGTACATAGATTTGACCTTCAATTAAGTCATTCCATGCGTTATGTGTCCATCCACCCAGGGATTCAGCAAACTTATCCAGTCCTACCTCTGGGTGGCATAACTCACCTGTTGTCTTATGCGTAATTTCAAGAAAATCATCAGTTATAGTTATCTTGTACGGGGCTATTCCTCCCGGATTGATAATCCTGCCAATTTCCGGGCAGGCATTATCAAAATAGGCTTTATTCTTTCTAAATATCTTTCGAATTTTTTCAAGCCGTTGCTCAGGGTTGAGTTTTCTCAATTCTTCGATTCTGGACATTTACACCTCGTCCTTAGCGTTTAAAATACTCTCAGCAATTTTGAAGTCCAGGATTGTATCAACATCAACAGAGCGTTCACCCGGCATAATCAACGCCCGACTATTAGGCATAAAGAAACCATTATGCTCTTTTATCCGATCCGCTTCTGTCAGATAGATTGCACCGTTGAGACGATAGTATGTGGGAAGATCCTGACTTCTTTTATTGATAATTTCTGCCCGTAAGAAATCATCCATTCTCCCTTCGGTATCCAAGGTGTTGCTCCATAAAGGGGAATGTTCCATTTCGCACACGGATATTAAGCTATCTGCTCCGCTTTCCTTTTTCAGGGCAAAAGCGTGCTTAATATCTGTAACACTGCGAAGCGGGGATGTGGGCTGGAGTAACATTATGTGGCTAACGCTCTGGTTTTTATCCTGTTCAAATGCCTCGATGGCATGGAGTATGGCTTGGAACGTAGGGGAGGCATCTGTGGCTAGCTCTGGGGGACGTCTCACGCAGTAACAATTTAATGAATGTGCCAGGGATAAAATTTCATCCGAATCTGAAGTGATTATTACTTCGTCAAAGCACCCGGATTGAAATGCCACCTCTATACTCCATTGAATCAAAGGCTTGCCGCTTAAAGGGCGCATATTTTTCCCGGGCAGGCGTTTGCTTCCGGCCCTTGCCGGGATAATAGCTACGCTCATGTCAGCACTCAAAATAGTCTCCGATCTCATCTTTGGCGCGTTTCAAGTCATCCATGCGCCCTATGTCGAGCCAGTAATCATTAAGAGGATACAGGTTGACGCCACGCCCTGCTTCAATCTCCTGCTCAAGCAGTGTCGGCATATCGATGTTTTGACCCTGCTTAACGTTTCGAACCAGTTCAGGAGTCAGAAGATAAATACCCGCGTTGACATGGTATGAATGGGTGGGTTTTTCAACTATTTCAGTCGCCCGGTGCCCATCTGACTGAATCACCCCATAGGGGACCTGATACTCATATTCTTTTACGCACATGGTCGCACTGCCACCGTGCTCTTCGTGGAAACCCAGGAGGGTCAGATAGTTCAGGTTGGTGAGCAAATCACCGTTCATCATAATCATTGGTGAATTAATTTCCGCATGGGGGAGCAACCCCAAGGCTCCAGCGGTTCCGAGGGCTTGTTCTTCGTGAACATACTGAATACTTACCCCCCAACGGGAACCATTACCGAAATAATCCTGAATTTTTTCTGGCATATAGTGGGTGGAAATATAGAAACGATAAAAACCCGTATTAACAAAGCTTTCGAGTATAATCTCTAGAATCGGTTTGTCCCCGATAGAGAGCATGGGCTTGGGGCAGGTATCCGTCAAAGGGCGCAAGCGGGTACCATATCCGCCCGCCATCAGGAAGACCGGGTTCTCCTGACGAGGATGCTCAAGCAAGCCATGCAGAGTTTCCAGCCCAACCAGAATTCCATTCTCATCAACAATGGGGAGTTGCAAAAGACGCTGTTGTTCCATAAAGGCGAGCAAGCGGGCCTTGCTCCAACCCTCATGAGCCACCTTGGGATTGGGGGACATGATCTCATGTACGGGGGACTCCATACTTAAGCGCTTGATTAATGCCCTGCGGATGTCTCCATCTGTAACCGTGCCCAGAAGTTTGCGACTATCCTTATCAACCACAAGCACGATCTGCAACGCAGCGGCATCGAGTACTTTGATTGTCTCGGATAGTGTCGAGTCAGGATATACTAATGTCTGATCCCATCGTTTCATACTCATCCCCGTTTATTTGCAGTGGCAGAAAACACCCTTGGTTCGACTCCAAGTATTTTTATCGTCGGCACAGATGTCAGAGAGGCATGTTGTGTTTGCGTCTACGAATATATTCAACATTCAAAAACCGCCCCTAAGTCTGGTCCCAATTTTAAAGGCAGGTCTTCTGAAATTCATCAATTTACCATTTTCCACATCTGCTACCTGGGTTATGAGTACGGTACTATCACAGACCTTTGCAACTACACCTTCACAGCACCGACCTACGATTTCTCCCTCTGTTGCTATATAGTTTGGTGCATCTTTTATCAATTCACACTTAATGATCGCCAGTTCTCCATCTCCATCTTTTCTACATCTGGCCCCCGGGCCTGGATATGTAATCCCTCTCACAAAATTACTAAACCTCTTGGCGCACCATTTAAAGCTGATGATTTCATCTCCAACTTTTCTTCTGCCACAATAAAAACCTACAGGGTGAATACTGGACTGTTTAATTCTTTTTGCCGTGTTTGTTTCTATTGACTCTATTGCCTCAACTAGCACATTCGCACATTCATAGATGGCTTTATTTAGGAGTGTCGAATAGTCGTCTGAATCTTTAATGCCGTATGTTTTTTGAGTAATAATATCTCCGGTATCTATACCCTGATCCACATAGTGCACTGTTATGCCGAACCTTTCCTCACCGTTTATTAACACCCAGTTCAGGGGATTTCTGCCTCTGTAAAAGGGCAGGGCTCCCGCGTGACAGTTAATAAATCCAAGGCGCGGAAAGTGAATTATTTTGTCTTTTAGTATTTGATTGAATGACATTGAAACAAACAGGTCGGCATCAAGGGGCCTGATTTCATCAAGAAACTCATCCTTGTTTACATTGTCAAACGCGATGAATGGTACATTTAGTTTTTCAGACCATTTTTTAAGAACAGGGTCCTGAGCATCAAATCTAGGAACTATAAAGGCAATGTGATTTTTTTTTACTAACAATTCTATAGCACGATGTGCCCAAGGACCATCTGCAAAATACCCTATTCTCATAACTGTTTACTCTTTCTTGAGGAAAGATTTACTCTATAAAAGCATCTTCTTCATAATCACGTTGAGCACACCTATCCAAAATACTCCAATATTTAATTGGTTCCAAACCTGTGCCCGGTCTTTTGATAGTCACATTCCCAACACTGAAAATCTCGCCTTTGCGTATAAATTTTTTAGCGACTAAACTCTTTCTGGCTATGGGTTTATTTTTCAACTCGGAAGGTTTGGGTGCTTTTACACCATCACCCAAAGCTAATTCGGTATCCCGGATTGCAGAAACCATTTTACCCAATTCTTCAGGTTCTAATGATGCCTTGTGATCCGGCCCGTCCATGTTCCTATCAAGTGTGAAGTGTTTCTCTATGATTTCTGCCCCTAGAGCTGTAGCAGCAATTGGGACAGTAATACCCGCACTATGGTCTGAATAGCCTACGCTGACACCAAAAGCGTACTTCATTGTTTGCATAGCGCGAAGATTTATATCCACAACTGGTGCCGGATACTCCGTTGTACAATGTAAAATAGTTACTTTTTCTTTCAGAGCCTGTTGCCCTTCATCACTAGCATAGGCCACTGAAAAAGCTTCCTCGCTGGGGATTTCATCAAGTTCTGAAATAATTCCGAATGCAATCACACCCAAGGCTGTTTCAATTTCTGCAAGAGATGCCATCCCTGTTGATACAATTAACTTACATCCTGTACGTGCATGAGCTAATACAAAGGGTGCATTTGTAAGCTCTCCGGAAGGTATTTTTAAAGTTTTCAGACCGAGTTGGTTAACCAGGAAATCGAGACTTTCAAAATCAAAAGCAGTCGATAAAAACTCTATTCCTAGTTTTTTGCAGTATTTTACCAGTTCAAAATAAACACCATAATCTAACTCCAGCCGACTCAGCATATCAAACTGCGATTCTTTAAGACCGGTATTATGCGCTTGATACTCAGCTTGTTTCGCAAATTTGGTCACTACCTTCTCAGCCTTGAATGTCTGAAATTTAACAAAATTAGCCCCGGATTTTGCGGCTTCTTCGACAAGTGCAAGGGCGAGATTGCGCTCTCCATTGTGGTTAACTCCAGCTTCGGCTATGATTTTGACTCGCTCCATTTAACGCATCTCCTTAAGTAGCATAAAAGCTTCTGCAGCATGAAACCCAGACTGGCTCCCGCGTAAAATCGCTAATGCCTTGACACATTCGGTACTGCGAGGGAAGGGAAATATCCCCATTTCGTCCTTGAATATCTGCAGTATTGAGAGTTTCTTCTCAAGATAAGCTTCAATACTAATAAAGAGGTTGGCACGAAAACCTGAATCATCCGGTCGTAAGCCAAATTCTGTTTCTGACAATGTTTCGTAAGCATAAATGGAGTGAACCCAGGGAGCTCGAAAGGTCTTTGCCGCTGCTATTGCAGCATCGAATACAAAGGCGTGGTCGCTGTGGACGTCGTTACGATAAGGTAGATAAAGAACTTCTGGTTGCAATTCACTCAGCTTATCCGAAATGGCGGCAATAAAATCGCTACAAGGAACCTTATCCAGCTTTGCAGCCGCAAATGGCAATTGACTATAGCTGTTAAATCCATATTCAGATGCTACTTGACTAATTTCCCGCTCTCTTTGCTGTATAACATCCAGGGAATAGGCAGAACTGCCTTCCATCGTTGTCGCTATGAGCCAGTGAACCTCATCGCCTTCTGCAAGATGCCGCAACAGAGTACCGCCGCAACCAAGGGTCTCATCGTCGGGATGGGGTGCTATCACAAGAACTTTTTTCATGGGACAAGCTTTCGTTTGGTCAACCAGTGATCATCTATGCTGGTCTGTGACAGAAACTGAGCAATTCGCTCCGCCGCGTGTCCATCACCATAAGGGTTTTCCAGCGCTTTAACCTTATGACGATAATTTTCATTCAGCGCTGCTTTTTCTAATGCCTGGCAAATTGTTTCACTATCATACGGCACAAACTCAACATTGCCCGCATTTAAACGCCCTGTTTGTCTATTGCCGATATTGACAACAGGAAGACCGTACATAGGTGCCTCAAGAATACCCATGCTAGAGTTTCCCACTAATACACGTGCACGTCGCATTAAATTGATAAAGATACGCCGCGGAAGAGTTTTGTGGAACTTGATTTTGTCACACTCAAACTCTTCAATTTCCTGCACCATTTCTTGACTGCCGGGATCCGTATTAGGATAGATGCCCACAACGGTGTAATCGTGCCTGCGAGCAAAACTTCCAACAGCTTCAAGAGAGGTCTTCATCTGGTACCGCGCATCGTAATATTCCGAAGACAAAGGATGCTTCAGAAGCACGATGAAATGGCGCAGATCCTGCCCCAAATAGCTTTGAATTTCAGGTAAAGGAATTTCGGGTTCTGCCACAATGTTGTCCAATCCTGGTGTTCCACAGAAACATATCCGCCAATCATCCTCGCCGATGTTTCTTAAATGGTCAGAGTAGGGTTTTGCTGTAGTAAAATGTATGTGAGCCAGTTTGCTAGCTGCAAAACGGATGGGATCATCGGCATTACCATAAACCGGGTCACCACCACCTATATGTGCAGTAAGAATATTCATATAGTTCCCGACAATAGTAACGGCTATGCTTTCTTCCCTATCGCCAACAACCATCAGAATATCAGGTTTTTCTCGCTCAACGGTTTGGCTAAACCCGGCAATAAGCCTAGCAACGGCATGTGGGCGTTGAGTAAGTCTGTCGGTATCAACAAGAGAATCAACTCTTTCAGCAATTCTGAAGCCATCTTGTTCAATTAATGACGAGGTCATTCCATGGCGCTGAGACAAATGAGCCCCTGAAACAACAACAGACAACTCAAAGTCATCGCTACAGTGGAATTTTTTTAATACTGGATAGAGAATATCATATTCAGAACGTATCCCTGTGAAAGCAAGAATTTTCCTTTTCATCCTAAGACACCTTTAGATGATTGAATAAAGATCATGCCTGTGTTTTGGCAAAACTGTTCATCACAAGACCGATCTCCGAAGTAAACTATTTCTGATGGATCATAAACATTATGTCGGCAGTTTAACCGCAGGGTGTTAAATGCTTCTGGACATGGCTTGTCTTTGTTTTGACCTAATTCTGAAGTAATGCAAATCGCATCTTTAGCAAACCAACGATTAAGTTCTAACACCTCAATTTTCTTTGTTTGTAGACGATATTGCCCATCTGAAACTATAAATAAAGGGTAAATATCTCTAAGATATGACAACCAATGCTTATTGCGGGCTGATATGGTAAGTTTTGGCGAATAGTCACGAAATATCTTTACGCATTGCAATTCAAGCTGACGGGTTTCAACTTCAGGCGGGAAAAATTGAGAAATGGTTTCAGAAAAAATAAAGGGATACGAACTACCTTTTTCTATCCATCGGTTTAACATTGCTGAATAAATTTCTTTTTGGCATCTTTTCCTTAAGGCATCAGACAAAAAACGCGCAATAGGAGAATAAACCTGACTTATAAAATCCATTTCATCGTAAAGGGTACCGTCAAGGTCAAAACCGACCAATTTAATGCCCCCCCAATCTACCTTGTCAGATAAATAATTCAGCATAGTAACGTTTCATTTTCAAACCATTGCGAACCGGCTTTGGAATAGGTGTCTTGCCGTATATAAGGTGGTCAACTATCAGTCCAATCCAGTTTTCGCTTGCTGCAAAACCTAAAGCCATGCCCCCAGCAATACGAGGATTGATTTCAATAAAGCTAATTTGGTCACCGGATAAAAAACACTGTATATTTACAGGCCCAATAAAAGTCATTGATGTGCATATTTTTCGAACCCACTTTTCAATAACAGGCTGGCAATCCACTATGCCGCTGACAGATTTGCCGTCACGGACATCAACTCTTTTCCTGGGGATAATATAAAGCGGTTTTCCATCTTTAAGACAGAAAATATCTACTGTGTATTCCTGGCCTTTAGCGATTTCCTGTGAAATCATGCCATCCATATTTATCGGTTGTTTTTCAACCCGGACTCCGGTAGCTCCGCGACCAAAGACAGGTTTAACCAAGGGATAAACTTGCTCTTGGCTTGTTTTAGGGCAGGGGATTCCGTTATCTTTAAAAAAAAGATATGTTAGCCACTTGTTCTGACACGTTTTTAAGGTGTTTGGTAATGAAGTGACAAGATGTATACTCAATTGTTCAAATTCATTCTTTCTCTGACTCCAGCCAAGAAGAGTCTCATCAAAAGAAGGGATAACTAAGTCGATTTTATTTTGTAAGAGCGATTTCTTTATTTGGGGCCAATAATCCTTTTCATGCCAGGGTGGCATCACTATAAAATCATCTGCCAAATAACGACCAAAACAATCCTCATAAATATCCGACGCAACAGCGACATGTCCTGCTGTTTGTATGGATGTAATCAAATAGGCTGAGGTCAGCGAACCTGAAGCTTCCGTAAGGATTCTCATATTTTTAATTCACGCCTTAGACTCATAACAATATTTCTTATTTGCCGGAAAATTTACTATTAGGCACTTTCGCAGATATAAACTCTGCAAAAGCAAATCTATTTCTTCTTCAAAATAAGTGAATAACGGGAATGAAAATCCCCGGTAACTAGGTCTGTGTGCTTTACGAGTTTTCCTTCAACAATCGAAAAATAACCTTCAACAAGTTGGTCTATCTTATCCGGCCCAAAATATGATTGAACCGTTCCACACTCATGGTCTTCTTTTACGATTTCTTCGCCTTGAAAATGTATGTCAAAGCGTGAATCATCACCTGAAATAAGATCACAATAAAATAGCCCACCAGGCTTGAGAACCCGAGCCATTTCAGATATAGAGTGGAACGCTACATCAAAATGCATGCTATCCAGGGTCCCATGGGAAACAGCATAGTCGAAAAACGAATCCCTCCATGGTAGCTGATTACATTCTCCTTGAACAACATTTTTCATTGTTTCCTCGTATCCAAGATCTTTAAGCCACTTGCGCGCAAATGCTACAGCCTCTTTAGAGAGATCTATGCCATATACATCCACATTCATTTCTGCATAAAACACTAGATGACGACCAATGCCGCAACCAAAATCCAAGACTTTACAATCCTTGTCCTCAGGTACAAAATCATCAATTCCGACTCTTTTCTTTATATGTTTAGCCGTAAATCGGATAATTTCTTCATGGGGATAAAAAACGTAGTTTTCTTTTCGTTTATATGATTCTTCCCAATCTACTTTTTGATTCATAATTTCCACCATAAATTTACAAACAAGACATTACACTGCTTGGCAAGTTGATCAATCGTTTTACAAGGTTCTGAGAATTTGACAGACGTCCTGAAAAACACCTTTCGAACATGGGCAATGATGGTATTAGTGCCCAAGCAGGCCGTACCATGATCCCCGCTTGATTGAATGTATCGAGCAAAGGAGTCTGCCAGGCCTCACTTGGGCAGAGAACCGCATTTAACCAATAATTGCTACGACACCCTTCTGGTTCAGAAACAAATTCCAATTCAGTCCCCTTTAAAACCTGGCGGTATTCTTCTGCCAGTTTTCTTTTTTCAGATATAAAGGTTTCCAAGCGTTCTAACTGCGCACATCCAAGCGCGGCGTTCAGATTAGGCATGCGGTAGTTGTAGCCTATCTGATCGTGGAAGTATTCGTAGGGATGTGAAACTTTGGCGGTAGTAGTCAGATGTCTGGCTTTTTTTTCGAATGTGGAGTCACATAAAATCATCCCGCCTCCACCAGTAGTCATGATTTTATTTCCGTTAAAGCTGAGGATGCCAGCAGCACCGAATGTGCCGGTGTGCTCGCCGTGGTACAAGCTGCCCAAGGATTCGGCCGCATCTTCGACCAGGGGGATTCTCCAGGCATCGCAAATATGTTTGACCCCATTGATATCAACAGGGTGACCAAAGGTATGCATGGGTACACAAGCAGTAATCTTTTGTTGGGTTTGGGATAGACGGCATGTCTTCTCGTCATCCACAAACGCGTGTTCCTGCAACCATGCAGAAAGCGCTGAAGGGGAAAGACCCAGGGTATTACGATCGATATCGATAAAGACCGGCTCTGCACCGCAATAACTTATGGCATTACAGGTGGCAACAAAGGTCAATGGTTGGGTTAAAACCAGGTCACTCCTCGATACCCCAACCAGTTGAAGAGCTGTGTGCAGCGCACTGGTTCCGTTTACAGTAGCTACTGCGGCGGAGCTCCGTGTGTAAGCGGCAATATCGTTTTCGAGCCGATCTACGTATTGTCCCACGCTCGAAACGAAGGTGCTTTCCAACGTATCCAAGACGTAGTCCTTTTCCTGCTGCCCAAAGACCGGGGCGTGCAGAGGGATTGCGTCATTCGTGCGGTAATAATCGCGGACAAACTGAATCAGATGATTGGCTAGCTTCGGATCACACATTGTATATGTCCGTTTTATACCGGCCTAAATTCTCCGGCTGGCAAAACCATTCAATGGTCTGTTTCAGTCCCGCTTCAATGTCATATTGCGGCGTAAACCCTGTAAGTTTTTGTAGCTTTTCATTGCTACCCCAGAGTCTGAATACTTCTGAGTTTTGCGGCCTTAGGCGTTCGTTTTCGGTAATGAATTCCACATCGCTCTTCATAAGGCTGCGAATGATGTTTAAGGTGTCTGCAATAGATATCTCGTAATTGGAAGCAATGTTGACTGTCTCCCCGATGGTTTGTTTCGACTCGGCCAATGCAACAAAACCTGCACAGGTGTCTTTAACATAGTTGAAATCGCGGGTCGGGGTAACGTCCCCGAGTCGGATCTGTTTTTTGCCTGCGGCAATCTGGGTAATAATGGTTGGAATAACCGCTCGGCAGGATTGGCGCGGACCGTAGGTGTTGAAGGGCCTGGCAGTAGTCAGAGGCAATTCGAATGCGTTGAAAAAACTCATGGCCATGGCATCTGCGCTGATTTTTGATGCACTATAGGGAGATTGGGGTTGCAGCGGGTGTTTCTCATCAATAGGAACGTATTGAGCCGTGCCGTATACCTCGCTGGTTGAGGTATGGATAACCCGACTTACACCGTTTTCCAGGGCAGCCTGGCAGATATTGAGGGTGCCACGCACATTGGTATCCACATAGCTATCGGGTGCGAGGTAAGAATATGGAATTGCTATAAGTGCAGCGAGATGAAATACAACATCCACACCCCTGGTCAGGCGTTTACAAAAATGGGGATCGCGGATGTCGCCCGTTTCAACCTCAATTTCTTTGAGGCAAGAAATATGCTCCAGCCATCCCCATGTATTGAAAGAATTATATTGAGCTAACGCTCTGACGTTGTATCCCCTGGAAACCAGAAGTTCTACAAGGTGAGAACCTATAAAGCCATCAGCACCTGTAACTAAGGCATTTTGCATAGTATTCTTTCTGAAGAATCTATTGAAGAAGTGTTTTAGTACCTATCTATCACTTTAACAAACCCACACTGTGTTGACTTAACTCCTGCGCCATTTCAAACTGCTTGAGCTCATCGCACGAGAAGATGACCAAGCGGGTTACCTGGGGGTAGTTTTTCAGGATGGTTTGGACAAATTTTTTGCCGAAGGACCCGGTGCCTCCGGTAATAAGAATCGAGCTGTTATTCAGCATGTATTCACCCGTAAATTTGCCGAAGGATAAATTTCAGCGGTCAATTGTTATGAAGAAGGCTCTACAGGGGCCATGGGGTGTTCTTCGGCGCGATATATCTGATTCTTTAGGGATATTGAGCAAACAGAGAGGAAAGTAGGGACATTCCCCATATTTCACGTAGTAATCTCAAAGACAATGGGACGCTGATTTTCGCTGAAAAGGCAGGATTTGAATCGAGGTACAAGGGGCAAGGTTTCAGGTTCAAGGAAACCCTGATATCACGCCATAGCCATCAAAATCTATCTTTTGTGCAAGGAAACGTCAGTATTGATCTCGACCTTCAGGGGTTAAATCAGCGTGAATCCGCCTTTATCAGCGTCCAGAGGATTTCAGGTTATAAAAAAAGACTGCCCCGGCGGCACTATCATAATCTGCTAATATTTATACTTTCTATCTGCTCTTTGAGTTCAGGCAAATCTTCGATAGCGGTTTTCCAGATTACTTCAATATCAACGCCAAAGTATTCGTGCGCGAGCATATTTCTCATTCCGCGCATGTGGTTCCAGGGGATATCCGGAAAACGTGTCATGATTTCCCTCGGTATGTTGTTTGCCGCTTCACCTATGATTTCAAGATTGCGTGTTACAGCATCAATTGTTTTATGGTCGTGTTCCCACTGGGCATAATTCATCTCTTTTATGTAAGTCTGAATGCGTTCGATAGAGATAAGTATATCTTCAAGACGCATCTTCCAATTTCTAGGCGACACGTATCACCTCCGCCATGATGCTGGCACGTAGCTGATGTTTAAGACCTTTTTCAGTCACTAAGTCAACCGGAACACCGGTTATTTCTTCGAGATAATCCTTGAGTTGCAAAAACCTGAACATCCCCGGGACTTCAGTGTATTCAACCAAAATGTCTACATCGCTATCTGTAGTCGCTTCATCGCGTGCTACAGAGCCAAAGACACTGAGGTGTTTGACCTTGAAACGAAGGCGGATTTCATCCATATGGGCGGCAATAGTTTGTAATATTTCCTCTTTATTCATTTAAGCCTCCGGGGCGCCCCATTCCAACCATTGAAAAAAGAATAGAGATGATCTTATGCAATAACGTTCTTTAAAATATGCCATAAGAATGGTTTGTTGCAAAGGCAATCATACTGGCGCGGTTGGTTGTGGAGACAACGCGTTGTGGTTGCTCTGATTTAGCGCCCAGCACTGCGACTGATGTACACCGCAAGGGATGCTGTTGCTTAATTGCTTTTGGATTATTGATTTTAATGGGGAAAAGGGACACTTCGCATATTTCAAATGCCACAGATACCCTGCCGATGGAATCGTGCAGGCACGGGGTCCTGCCCCTAAAAATCTAAGGAAACTTACCATACACGTCTTTGCGATGCAGAAACCTGACGACCTCAATATGTGTCGTCTCTGCTTTTATTCCCAGGCGATATTCTCCGATTCTTAAGCGGTAATATTTATCGTGACCTTGTAGTTTTCTGATGCCGGGAATATCCGCAAACGAAGAAACCTCTCTTAGCTGAGCCAGGAGTTCCTTAAGGTTCCGTTTAACACTGATGGCGTCGCAAAAACTCACCAACTGCTGCGTTCCTGCAATCATCTTGCTGACTCGACGTATGCATGAGACGTTGCATGCAACGTCTCTACAAAGACAATCACGCGCCTTGCATTTGGCGCTTTTTGCTTAGCCATCCAATTTTTGTGCTTTCTGCGAAAGCTTCGTATATGGAAAATCGACAATTTTCCCGTTGATTTTGCAATGATAATTTGAAAAAATCATTTTATCTTTGCATTTTTAAAGGGAAAATTGATGTCATCAATAGATTTGCAGCTTCAGGGCTTTAGCGGCATACCCATTACCCATGGGACGCTGCTCACCCTTTTGAGGGATTATCGAACCCCTAACAATAAAATATCCCGCTGGCTGAGTTCTGGGATGTTGCTGCCCCTAAAAAAAGGGCTTTACCTTGTTTCTCCGGAAATTTCTGGGGTTAACTGTCCTTTGCCGCTCATAGCCAATGCTCTGTACGGGCCCTCCTATGTATCGCTGGATTATGCCCTGTTTCAGCATGGGTTGATTCCGGAACAGGTCTTTACCGTAACCTCTGTTACCACTCTACGCTCTAAAGACTTTGAAAATCCTATGGGTAGGTTCACCTATACACATATACCGACAGAACTTTTTGCCATCGGCGTAAAGCGGATTGTAGCTACAGACAAAGCAAGCTATCTGCTGGCATCACCAGCTAAAGCCCTGTGCGACACAATACTCTTAACCCGCAATTTGCGCATCTATTCACAACGCTCATTTAATGACTTTCTGATCAATAACCTGCGCATAGATGCAGATGAACTGCGGCTTCTGGATCTTCCCACCATTGAAGCCTGTATGTCAGCCAAGCACAAAACCAGCTTATTGCGCTATCTTTACAATCTGGTTAAGGATTTAAAATGACAATCGTTGAACAGCTATTGGAAAAATATTCTTCTGCCAGCCCCGAGGCTCAGAAGATGGCATTGCGCGAGGTTATGCAACAGGTTGCGCTGGCAGCACTTAACCGGAGCGGCTTTTTTGAGCATGCTGCCTTTTACGGCGGCACCTGTCTGCGCATTTTTTACGCTTTGCCGCGTTTTTCAGAAGATCTGGATTTTTCGTTGCTACGCCCGGATCCGGAATTTTCCCTTAAACCCAGGCTTCAGGCGATAGAAAATGAATTTACTGCACTGGGGCTAGATGTGGATATTTCGGTAAAAGATAAAAGCGCCGCGAGTCAGATTGAATCAGCTTTTCTGAAAAATAACACGCGGATTTTCGAGTTGGCTTTGCGTAACGAACGCAAACTGAAAATTAAACTGGAAGTCGATACCCGACCACCGCTTGGATTTTCAACCGAGGAGAAGCTTTTATTGACCCCTTTCTCCTGTTATGTCAAATGCTTTACTCTGTCCGATCTGTTTGCGGGTAAAATGCATGCTCTGTTGTTCAGAAAATGGAAAAATCGGGTTAAAGGGCGTGATTGGTATGATTTCGAATGGTATGTAAAAAAAGGGCTCTGTTTCAGATCGTGTGGGTAACAGTAGTTTATAGACCTGAGTGAAGTATCTTCCTCAACCACAACATCTTGCGATGAATGGTGGCGCAGGTAGGTGGATAAGTTTACCTGCAACCAAGTAGG